>Ga0209652_1002342_pt1 | contig 14735 bp, 15 predicted proteins | sample SaaInl74LU_5_DNA_FD_184641 | JGI IMG/M metagenome (GOLD analysis project Ga0209652, IMG submission 184641) | Marine microbial communities from expanding oxygen minimum zones in the Saanich Inlet - ESP_74LU_5_DNA (SPAdes) (version 2) | ecosystem: Environmental > Aquatic > Marine > Intertidal zone...
GCCCGACCAGTGCTCCTTCAAAAGCGCCACCAGCCGCACCAACAGCCGCTCCATCATCCAGCCCGACCAGTTCTCCTTCAAAGGCGCCATCAGCCGCACCAACAGCCGCTCCATCATCCAGCCCGACCACTTCTCCTTCAAAGGCGCCAACAGCCGCTCCATCATCCAGCCCGACCAGTTCTCCGTTAGTGGTAAGTAATTGAGTGTATTAACTAGTCGTGTTTGAAGTGGATTGGTTTACTGCCTTCTTGGTTGCAAGACATTGTGTTTCTAATCATCTTTTTGTACTTCACACTCCCTCACCGCTCCAACTACATCGTAGGGATGTGTAATAAACTCTGATAATTGCATTGCTACTGGGCAACGATGTGGCGATATTACTGCTAGCCAGAACGACTGTCGAGAAGATCCAAATCCTTGTTGTTCTTGTAACTCACATAGTTGCGGTAGCTTGGGTGGGCGCTATTGTTGTGCCGAAGGAAATTGCGGTGGAACTGATTGTCCTGCGACCGCTTCGCCAACTCCTTCGCCAACCTTCAGTTAAAAATGGACTAGTCCATCAAGAGGGAGGTGTGATTGGGTATTTCATTATTTGTCCTGTGAGAGCCGCAAATCTCTCACAGAAGATATTTCTAGAGCTAGAGAGAAGAAGATGAACCAACGTGAAAAAGGCACTTAGCCAAGAAGTGCCACTCTAGATATATATACATTGATGCGTTTGAATTATTTGTCCTGCAGTTGCCACCGCTTGTTACCACGGAGCTATTGCAGAGGGGAAAAAAGTGTGAAAAGTTAGATAGTACATTAAGATTTTAACTGGGTACAACTTTCACGCTATGATGAGCTTACTTGGTTATTATTGGCCGTGCGAGGTAGGCAGATGTGTTATGCATAGTTCCCTTTCATCATAAGCTCCCATGGTTGTTACATAGGCAACAAACAGCAGGCAAGTGGCAAGTGGCATTATTTACTTATGTGGGCAACAAGCAAAGCGGAAAGCGGAAGCCTTTCGATAAAAGTATGGCCAAATCGTCCGATAGTGGTTACCGCCATGCTCATCGTGTCCAACGACCAAAAGACTCAAAAAGACAAGCTTTGGCTTTTGAGCTTTGAGGTTTGAGGACGAAGTGAGGCAGGGCAGGGTAAGGACAGCAGGACAGCTACTCCACAAATGTTACAAACAACAAACCTGGAAACATCAATAAAAACACTCTACTATCATCGCGATCAATACCCGACCTTAAACCACGAATCCATCCCACCATACAACCTAAACAATCATGTCCAACCGCATCCTCCCACTAGAACTAATAGACAAAGCCATCGGCTCACCCATCTGGATCCTCATGAGGGGTCAAACCGAACTAACAGGCATACTGAGAGGATTCGACGACTACGTCAATTTAGTATTGGACGATGCTGTGGAATATTCGCCTGATCCGCGAGATAAGAGTGTGATTGTGAAGAAGGAGCTGAAGGCGGAGATTTTGTTGAATGGGAATCATGTGGCGGTTTTGGTGCCGGGGGGGACTGGACCGGAGGATAGTTTGGCGGCGAGATCGTAGTGGATTTTGCTGAGAATCTTCGTTGGTTGGATGTGCACGTGTTCATGTAAAATGATTTATAAATGGTTAATAACTGGGGAGATGAGGTTGGGTGCACTGAATATAATTTAATTCACAAAGACAATTAACATGCGTACACATTGATGTGCATCATCCAATGATCTGTATCCTGTACTTAGGCTAGTATAGAACAAAAAGTAAAGTGTTTGTTGAAATGCTGACACTGCGCTGTAGAGACCAAACGAATCATCTACACTTACTGTGGATACACAAGTCTCTCTTCTCTAAAACAATCAAGTAATTAGTTTAAGAAATATTTCATCAGACTCTTTCGTACATTAACACCAAGAGGATGAAATGTGGTTCGCAACGATTTTCGCCAAAGGGACGAAATTATTGCAACTCGTGTATTTTTGACAGAGCTTTGTGTATCTGCCCTGTCTGTGATGCTCTTGGTCAACGTTACTATTCACCAAGAGATGTTGTATTCAACTGTCATATAGAACAGCGTCGTATACCTCCGCTGCCCCAAGTTCTTTTCTGTAATTTATTTTTGGAAATCAAGCCTCCTTGAACAGAAATTTACATTCCATTCTTGCGCTGGATCCAGCTAGCAACATGAGTTCCCCAAGCCAAAGGACCTCCAAATCCCTCCACAACGTAATACCACTTGACCCAGCTTCCATCCTCAACGGCACCAGGCTCTCGGAGGAGCAAACCAGACTGAACACAGGAGTAGACGCATACACCCAAAGAGACCATGGAGATGATGGCAAGTGTGGAGGAGGGCATCTTGGACATGATGGGTCCAAGAACCTTGGAGGGGGGGTATTCACCCTCCCAGGTCATGTCCTCGGCGAAGAGGGTGGTGGAGGTGGAGATTTTAGGAGCAGAGGCCACTTGGTTGGTGGCAGCGCGGGTGACGGTTTGGGCGACGGGGGCGAAAGCCGTGGAGACGGCCACGATTGCGGCGAGGAGGAGGATGCTTAGACGTGCCATTTTGAGGTATATTATATTTCTGTTGGGATGATTTGGATTATTTGTGAGGTGAAGAAAACGTGAAATTTTTGGATGTAGAGAAAAAGGATTGTGAGAATTATGATTTCATGGATTCAAAAGAAAAGCCTGTCGTTTAATCAAGCCAGTTCATATCAAGCCACGCTGTGGTACAGTTTGGACCAACATTAATCCATCCATCTCTTCCATCCATCTCCAACTATTCACTTGATCCGAGCCTTCTTTTTGAGCACATCTTCTAATCAAAAGGTGTAAAAAGATGGACCATCCTCTCCACAGCCTCTCTTCTAACCAGCACCATCTTCATTTTGATAAGCTCAATCAGCAACACTCTCCTAGAGAGACAGATGGCAGCCACCACTAGGGAGCCGCCACCATGGTCGAAAAACGCACCTGCTTGCAAATGTTGGTGCTCTTCTTGGCTTGATGACGAGTGCGTAGGCTGTGATTTAACGTTGGAATTAGTAGAATCTTGCCTTCAACTTTCACTTCCCCTTTGTTGTGGACCCCCTTCTATGCTCCTTCCAGTTTAGGGGCACGGCGCCCCAATCTTGCCCCTCGAAGATCTACAAACTACAAAATCCAAAATTCCGACATCATCACCATGACTTCCGCTCTCTACAATTGACTAGAGATTAACCTAAGCTGCTTCGAGGACAGATAAGCAAGCTCTCAGTATAATAAGTCATAAGGGAGGGAAAAGGATGAGACCGTGAAAGTAGAACAGTTTTGACTGGCACAACATCATAAATTCTAGCAGAAATCACAAAACAGAAAACCACTCCAATACAACAAAAGCAACAACATGATGCGAAACAACAACCCACTAAACCTCTTCCCAACCACCCAAACCTCCGCCGCCGCCCAACTCAAACTCCAGCGCCTCCTCTACTCCACACTCAACCGCGGCCCCACCCAAATCCAAAGCACCATCGCCTCCACACTCTTCAACGATCAAATCGACTACATGTCCACACTTGATATGAATCGTGCTGCCTCCTTCACCTTTGGATATCAGAATAACATTGATACCACCACTGGTAACGGTGGAGAAAGTGTCGCGAATGAACTATGGGAATTGGTACTTGACGTTGTACTATGTCGCTGCACCGAACATTCCATATTGGCATTAACGAAAACGATTAGTTTATTGGAACATGTATTGGTGAATGGTGCAGAACGAGTGTGTTTGGATGGAGAATTGTTATATCGAATTGAAATGGTGGTGGGGCCTTTGAGGGAGTTGAATACTGCTTTGGTGGAGCAGCAGTTGATTGAACAGATATTGACTACGAATAATAGTGACGACAACAACAATGGTAATTACGATAATGGACGAGGGAATCATGATGTGGTACTGATTGCCAATGGTATTGGAGAACAACTTACCAACTTTTCCACCAAGGCAGCTGCAACCATGTTGAAATTACGAGGGGGGTCAATTGACAAGGGTCATCCGGTACGAATGGCAGCTGATAAGTTGTATACACTTGTTTCGAATCCGAACAATTTACGACAAGTCCGACTTGAAAAGGCGAGTAATAGTACCTCACTTGTTCCAATTGGAAGTGCCAACAAGGCTGGATTCATTACTGACGAGGGTCGTTATCGATTATTGCAACAAAAAATGGCACGAGAAGAAAAGGAACAACAGGCCGCGAAACGGAAAGAACATCAACAATTGCAACAAACTCGATCCAATCTCATTGGACCAGCCTCCACAGATGGATTTGGTGGTGGGTACAGTGGTGCCAATGGTAGTACCAAAACTCAAGTAGTTGGTGCAGCACACTCACTCGAAGACATGATCAAATCGGCAAAGTTTGAATTAGAACAACACAAGAACAAACGTGCCGAACAGATTGCATTGTTGAAAAAAGGATATTCCGATAATCCACATGAGGTGGCACGAAAGTTACAAGAGTTGGAACGGAATGATGTTACGAGGGATCCAAAGTTTATAGAGAAGGAGAGGGGGTTGCAGCAGGCTTTGGAGTATTTGGAGGAGTTGCAGCGGGAGCAGCAGGAGGAGGAGGAGGAGAATGTGGGGGATTTATTGGGTGGTGGTGATTTCTTTGGTGGTACTACTAATGCTGTGAATGGTGGTGTGAATCATAGTCAGGCTTTTGGAGGTGGTAGTGAAGATTTGTTAGGGTTTCAAAGCAATGTATCACAAGTGCCTGTGTCATCTTCTCAACCAGATGTGTTTGGAGCATCATCTTCTGGTGGTACTACAGCAGACTTGTTGGGGTTTGATGGCTTTGCAGGTCCATCACCACAGCAACCACAACATCATCAACAACAACAACAACAAATACAGCAGCAGCAGCAGCAACCTTATCAATCTCAGCCTCATCAAATCAATACCATTACAGACAATTCATCATCGATGATGGGAAATGGCAGCTTTTTACCAAGCCCAGAGAAACTAGAAATGAGACCTAGTCTTGTGACGGGTATGAGAGGGCCTCCTGCAACAGGAAATTCGAATGCCGGCGACGATGACTTGTGGAAAGGTTGGCATGCTACTTCTTCTACAAACGATCCTGTTGCTCCTCCTGTTAGCACATACACAGAGGACCACATTTCTTCGTATGGTGCCATGGGAGGAATTCCAGGTAGCGCTATTCCACAACCAGAAGAAGAAAATGAAGACGTCAAGCTTGAAAAAGAGCGCAAGATGAATTTGGCAGCTGGTCTCTTTGCTGGTGTGTTTCCCAACAATACAACCTCGAGTTCAGGATCAGGGGCTCCAATGAATTCGATGTCTGCAACCACGACTGATCCGTTTGAATCCATGCTGCCAACGCCACCAATGGAGGCTCCGCCGCCTCCACCGATAGATGCACCTCCTCCTCCACCACCTAACGTACCACCACCACCTCCTCCACCACCAGCCAGTGGCGATGTCTCCGTTGAGCAGATGCAAGAAATAATACGGCAGCAGCAAGAGCAGATGAATCAAATGATGCAGATGATGCAACAGATGGGGATGCAAGGAGGTGCACCGAATTCAAATAATGGCGGCGGATGGCCATCGTCGTAGTCAAAGTTTAGTGGTTGCATTGTAGTATAATATAAGTGATACACAATGTTATAGAAAGAAATATCGTCGTCGCACTATCTGGATGCAAACTGCTGTTGAAGCTTCTCAAAGTTGTCCAGATCCTTCTGACTAATACTCGGAACAACACTCTTTGCAGCCTCGACAAAGTCTTCGACACACATTACTGGCTCAAGCTGTTCTTTACTCCAGCTCTCCATCACATCATCGACACCAATTTCCATATCTGACGGATCTCTGTTGCGATTTAACAACTCTGCCTCCTTTTCCACTCTATCACAAACTCGTTTTAGGCCACGCATGAGTGCTTTACTTGCTACTGCGGATAAATCTGCACCACTCAATGTTGGCGGAAACGATTCCATCGCTTGTTGTAGAATAGAATCGGGATCAGACCCAGGCTCGAACTTGAATTTGCGAGTTTGGGCCTTTAGGATTTGTAGCATAGTTTCTTTCGTCTTCGCAGGGCCGAGATACAGTAATCGATCAAATCGTCCTGGGCGCAGCAAACTAGGATCGAGTAAATCTGGACGATTGGTAGCTCCAATGACAATGATACGTGCTTCCACATTACCCTTAGTCGACGACTTCGTTTCTCCTCCATCTAATTCGCCGAGAAGAGTTGATACTACACGATCCATAACACCGTCTCCAAAGCCGGTATCCCCTCTTCTGGGTGCCAATGAATCCAACTCGTCAAAGAATAATACAGAAGCGCCACTGTAACTGTCGCCGCCGCCTCCACTACCACCTGAGTGAAGTGCAGCAGACCGTGCGGCATCAAATACTGCACGAATATTGGCCTCGCTCTCACCTACATATGATCCTAGTAACTCGGGACCTTTGATCGATAAGAAGGGTAGTCCACACTCTCTTGCGACAGCTTTTGCAACCAGAGTCTTCCCTGTACCCGGCGGACCAAAGAGTAATATCCCTGATCGTTGACTGCCCTGAAAGAAATGCGGATACTTCAGTGGCAATTCTACAGCATCCATTATCTCCTTCCTAATATTCTCCATTCCTCCCACATCCTCCCATCGAACATTTGGCAACGAAGAAGTTGCTAGAGGGAGAGTGTTGGAGCCTCCTGCGCCACCCTTGCGAGACGGTTGTGTAAAAGATCGACTGGCCTCCAACTCTTTGAGTAAAGGTTCAAGGATAGAGATGGGTGACAATGTTTTTGCTTCTTTATCAACATCTGACAAAGACCCCTTTGTCAATTCGTGCACAAAACCTTGTCTCAGGTAAGTGATATCTCTCGCCGAGAGTCCTATCAGTGATGATGTCAGGGACTCAAACGTCCCATCGACATCTTCACCCCACAGCGCTCGAGCATAGTTTGTGTCAGGAGAAACGATACTGATACTAGTTTGTTGAAGCGACGATGAGATGGGACCAGGAGATAACGAATCTGCTGTCGAGAATACAACGATCACTTTTGGTGCAGTGCACGAAGACAGGAAAACATTTTGTCCGATATCGCTGTTACTGGATCTATTTGATGTAAAGCATCTAGAACATGCAGTATTGTCACGTATCACCTGCAGTATTCTTCGTTCTTCCTCTTCTCTTCCACTAACATCAGCCATTTGACCTGTTGTAGGTGTCAACTCGTTTTCAATGCCCTCTATATGCACTAGGCATGGAGAGCATTGATTTGCTACTTCTAGAGCTGCTGCAAGTCCTTTTAGTTTGTCAGATAAACCTCCCGTAAGTATAGATCGGGTGTCATCACGATTGTAGATTGAATTGTAATGGACCAAGAAAGCTGAAAGGCCACCTACATGCAATGATCGCATTCCCATCATATCTGCAGCCTCATCGATGCAACCTCGAATGTTGTTTTCACTTTCACCAATAACGTGGACGATCCGAGGGCAGTTGGAAGTTAGAAAAGCTGGAGTGTTCTTCATGACAACGACGCCTTGTAGGTATATTGCATCGGCTAGCAACTTTGCCGATGGATGATAGATTGCATTCGGTTTTGATTTACTCATCAAGTTTGATACACAACCAAATGCTAGTGATTGTGATTTCTGCTTCGTACAATTGTTGCCAATAGATTGAAGGTAAGAAAGAATAAAGGAAGGTCGGGGAAGTCTCCACGTATATCCATATTCATAGAGCCCATCATTAGTTTGTCTCGGTTGTAGCGTCAAATGAGTCAAAGGCGAGACGATGTACGCCGTTTTGCCTCTGTTCTTTTTGACCAACCCTTCGCCAGGATCATCATCCATGTCATCATCATCATTGTCGTTATCACTCTTCTGAGATGATTGAATATCCACAACCTGATACAACCTTACATTATCAATCGACTCTTTGCAATTTCCACCATGGAACAATCTATCATAACAATCGCAATAAGTGGAAATAACAGGTGTAGCAAAGATTGAACCAATCGTGAGAAGACGTTGTCGAGGTTTCCACAATGGGGTTGTGGTGGTGCTTCGACACGATGGATGTAACTGTTGTTCGTTTTTGACATTGCCGTCGTTGTGTCGTTTTGATAGAAAGAATTGTCGTAATTGTCTCTCTTCTTCGGCTGTAGAATTGTATTTCCTCTCACTGCCATCACCATTACTTGTTTTCGCAATGTCGGTAATATCATTGTCATAATCCCAAATGTCATTGAACGTATCCATCATTAACGGAGACAGACATCCAATCTCGCGAACAGTGGCAGAAGATCCCTCCACAATACACGTTCGTGGAAGAGGTTGTATATATGCTGACATGGCTTGAGTGTTATTCTGACAGAACCAGTGTATACCGATTGTAGCGCTGATACACGGTGGGATGAAGATTGTTGGAGGAGTGGCATCTTTTGATTGTATTGTGATGTTATTGAGATCACCATTTTCAATAGTTTTTGTGCTTGTATTCGATAGCGACGATGATGACTGAAGAAGATGATGACGATAAGGCAGAACTCTTAGAACAACTGGTGCCCAAAGTTGATCAATCATGTTTTCATCAATACCATTACTGACTAGAGAAGATGACCTCTCTTGTGTAGCAGCGGTGCCAAAAAGTAGTGATCCATTTGTTTTTGAGAGGCGGCATATCACTCCATCAGATAGCATCATAGCATTATCATCGTCATTAGTCATAGACGAGTTAATACGGTCCAAATCCTCTGAAGTAATGTACACCGTGGCATTTTCATCATGTTTGTATCCTCTTTTTCGTTTTATCTTGCGTTGCGTTGACTCGCGGTTATGGCCATCTGTTTCGTCTGATGCATTCGCCGCTGATGGGCCAACCGCAGCTACCGCATCGTTGCAATTACGAGGATCATGATTGATGATTTGCAACTTGACAGCTAGTGGATTGCAGACGGTGCTGTCGCTGTTGGACGTCATGGTGACATGCAAATTTTATACGGTAAGTTGTAAGGTTGGGTGTGGTGAGTGGTGAGAGATCTGAGGAGATATAGGTTTTGTTACGAGGCGAGTACTAGAACGTTTTGGGGCTTTTTAACGGCACCAAATGTATATGGAAGGAACCGTGTTACACTATTAAGTCTCGGCCACAAATGTTTTTCGACACTGAAACTCCATCAAGCACAAGCAAGCTCGCTCTATTATCTTAGCAATACCAAAATGGACCTCATCAGGTCACCTACGACGCAGTAGCTTCGCCGATACAACTGCAAAGAGCATGATTTGTGACAAATCTACTTGTATACTACCAAGACCGAATATAATGGGCCACAGCACCTGTGTATGCTCGTATGTAACGCCGAAAGTAGAGCTGGCGGCAATCCCAAAATGGACCTCATAACATTCGACATACTTATCAATCAACTCAAACATACTTAAAACAAGCAAGACTCAACACTCTTCAATCTTCAACGAGCAATGAGTTTATTCACATCTGGGAAGAGGAACATTCATCAGCATACAAATGATCACATTGTAAAAACTCTTGCTCTAAATATTCAATATGACGATGATATAAATGGTACACAAACGAAACACCATCATACCATGTTCAGACCCGGCTTAGTAAACGAACCATACGAATAATACTTTGGAGCACTATCAATACGTAAATGCAACCAGGCCACACCCATTCCATTCGTTGAAAACCACGTACCGACATGCTCATTGATACGTTCATGTTTATGTTTCAGTTCCTCAATGTATGATTTTGCACTTAGTTTCCAAAATTGAGTAATTTGTTCTTGGGGTGCGTTACGGATGAAGGATGCCAGGTGTGAGTAGGATGCTTCGTTGATACCGCTTTGAGGAAGTGGAGATATCAGTGTTGCATCTTTGCCTAGATTTGGAAAGGCACATACTGCTGTTGTTAGATCACTTCCTCCATCATTTCCACTACTACTGCACAATTGTGAAGTGAAATACTCCTCAAACGCATGTCTATCCGGATCACTCTCCGCAAACGCCTTCAATCTCGGTTCATTCACCAATACAAATTCAAATGGTTTCATTGCTGAATTAATCCAGTTACATCCTGGTGTCTCGAATAATACCGAGTCAAATGGTGATGAGGCAATGACGTTGGATAGTTCCGCTGCTGCCTGATTCCCAATGGGGCTGCCTGAGTAGACTATTGTCATCCACGCTCTTATTGTGACAGGATCATAATTGTTGTTTTCTTCGTTATTGTTGGATGACGACGGTTGTTTACTTTTGATTACGGCAGCATATCGTTTCACATCATCCCTACCCGAATCTACCTCCACATAGTTGATACCATCGACAAATTTTTGAAAGTGATGAGGTAAGACATCGGCCTTTGGTGTAAGTGTATCACGTTTCACCTCCCGATAACGACGCATTTTGTTACGGAGGGAGGGATGTTCGAGTGTTGCACCGTGCTGGATTGTGCCGGCGCCGCTACTTGTGAGCTTGTTGTATTGACGCTGAGGTTTTTGTTTTTGTTGTTGTTGCTGCTGCTGGAGTTGCTGAGGTGGTTCCTGCTTTGCAACAACTGGAACTGCCCGATTATCTTTCTGTTGGACGACTGCAATTAAATCAGGAGCACTTTGACTAATTGCTTCTTCAAGCTCTAATGAAGATGTAGCTCCTAAATTACTGCTCCCTTTACTGATCGTATCCTTGATGATAACAGTTTCAGCTGGCGTATTGACATCCACAAACGATGATGAGGTCGACGCGAATAACAACCGAAAAATCAGCCAAGCGCAAAAGAGAGCAATTGCAATGGCTCGTTGTCCCGATGATGAGGTTACTGTGGGCCGCGAAGGTGATGGAAGTACCATGCTCCTCGGTATAGATGAAGACCGGTGATAGAGAGGAGGTCTAACTGCTGTTTATAATGACACTGTGAGAGAGCACATCACATAGATAGATAGTACTTGATGGTCTCTTGATGGTCATCATCATCATCATCTTATTATGTAGGTCATTATTGTGGTCAGGTCACGCGAGCAGAGCCCCTAAAATAAATCAAAGCTTTTCGACGATAAAAGTGATGAAGCGCGCCAAGAAGCAAGAAGGGCTGAGCTTTTAAGATGATGTGATGGCGATGCCCGGTGTGACTTCTGCTGCTGAACCCCAAGCAACAAAATCCTCTCCTATCATCTTATTCATCAACCAATAAGCCTACGATAATGATGAAGAAGAGACCATTCGTATTATCACGCCTATCCAAGCTAATCATTTCATCCTCCTGCTCATTCTCATCCGTCGCCTCTGGGCTAAACATCGCCTTGATCACAGGAAGCACACGCACCTCTGGTCCACCAACAGTCCTCGGTCCACGTGTCAACACCTTTATTCAAACCACACTCGAAGAACGTGGGCACACCATAACACATATCGATCCCAAGGAATTCACCTTGTTACAAAAACCAGCCTTTGCGTATGCACCTACTGGGAAAGCTCCACAAGAATTACAAGAGTGTCAATCGATATTGCAACAGGCTGATGCGTATGTGTGTGTTACACCGGAGTATAATCACTCGCCATCTCCGGCATTGATGAATGTGTTGAATCATTTTGGTTCGTCGACGTTTTCGTTTAAGCCTAGTGCTATTGGTAAGTACATGTTATGATTGATGTATGATGTCTTGTAGGTTTGAAAAGAAGGTGATCAGATTTTCGGCATCTCACAAACCACCTTCGCTCGCCAAACTGCAGTTACATACTCTGCAGGTCAGTGGGGAGGCACAAGAGCCGGTGTAGCACTTCGGACTACCCTCAGTGAACTCGGAGCATTACCTGTATCAGCCATGATACATATCCCAAAGGCGCAGGAAGTGATCAATCGTGATGGTAGTATCGTAGTCACGTCCGAAGCAAATGATGAAGAAGAGCGATGGCAAAAGTATTGCTCACGAACATTTTCACAATTGGAATGGTGGGCAGTTGCTGCTCGTAATCATCGAGAGGTTGTTGACCCATTTGATGAGTCACCTGTGTTTGGAAAGGCTCCTAGTCAAAGGAATGCACCGTGACTTTTGTTTCCAGTAGTGTTCAGCATGTACATTTTACAACAACCAAACGCAGCAAGTGTGAATTTGATCTTACTATCAATTATAGACACATTATTGTGATAACATCCATCTTGCAGTACGCCTCTATATCAGTGCATTGTACATATCGGGGTAATGTGGCATCTGGCAACGCTCACTCCAGAGTAGAGAAAAATACCTGCTACGAGAAGCTTCAAGAAGTCCATTCAAATGTGTCATCTAGTAAATTATGGCATGAGTTCCTTATGAAACCGCACAAACGAATAGTCTGCTGGCACCTATCTTCTAATGCCCATAAGGACATCCATTATTTGGCCATTCTGTCTCGCCTGCAGGTCGAGGATGGTATTCAGGAAGCTTACGACGGTCTTCCTGAATCTCTCCTTGCACGAAGTTATTGTTTTTCTTGACAAAGATGGCAGAGGCAGACTGACGAATGCGCAATCCGACCCACTTGTCGTCGGAAACAACGCCAACAGTTGCATCGAGATTGACGTAGTTGTTTTCGATGTCTACTCCCTCCGAAAATCCTTGAATGTCCACACCAGCAATCAGATTTGCTGATTGCGAGTAGAGATTGGTAATAGTGTTATGGGAGATCGATGATGCATCATTACCAGTGCTGAGAGAGTCATCGTAGGCTGATACTGCCGCGACACTAATACCTCGGAGATCGGCAAGCATACGATCGGACCCATCCAAGAAAGATGCGCCCTTGTGAAAGTCTGCGCATAGCTCAACTGGGCCTTTGCTAAGAATTTCAACATCATCGATTGTGTTACCCTTGATGTTGAAACCTTGGCAATCTTCAACACGAATCATGATACTGCCCTTGACGACGTGGTGCATGCTATCTCCATTACATCTGAAGTTGGGAGTAAATGAAGGGTTGTTACCTTCGGCCCAGTCAACCAAGGGCAAGCCAACTGAGTTAGTACTCGTTTGAAGAACGTTGTCACCAAGAAGATTTTGACTGAGCGCCTTTCCAACCATGATTTGAGCATCAAGGTTAGCGTTGCCAGTGTAAGTGTACTGTCCTGCTGTTTCGACCATGCCGATGTAAACTTCATCGAGTGCATTGTAGAACTGCATAATAGCACCACGAGCATCGTTCTGAACAAATCCATCAACTACAGTAGCAAGCACCTCATTGGTGAAGCATTTGATGTTCTGTGCGTTGTTGTTGAGAATGTCAACGTTGTTGGAGAGGGCAGAAATGTCCGTAGCTTGCATCTCGCCAAAGCCTCCAACAGCAGGTCCTTTGCCGTGTACTAAGAAGACGTAGCATGGTCCGTCAATCACTTGGTTGGGGTTGTTGTAGAGCTGGTACTCATCAGGATGTGCGTCTTGATCAATTAACCCATATTGCATCACATCCTTGTAGACATTGGCAATGTGACTAACGAGTGTGGCATACACGTCTGTAACAGACTTGACAGTTCCACCAAGAGTCATGGAATAGTCAGGGTTTGTTTCCAACAGACGCTTGAGATAGGGGCGAATCTTGAGGGCGGCCGAGAAGCTACCCAAGATGGGTACATCTTGACGATTGTTGGGAATGTCACAGTTCTTGATTTCCAGTCCCTTCACATTGTTCAAACTAACAGCTCCTACCTCGAAGTCCTTGAAAGTAACACCCTTGATTTGGACGTTCTCATTCTCATTTCCATGGATACCATGATGGGAAGACAATCCCACCGTCCCTGGACCTTTAAGCTCGAAGTTCTTTGCAGGCGTAAACGTGGTAGACACGAAATTGTGAGGTCCAATACCGGGCGTGAATGGAGCAGATGCCAACTCGATGACTGCAAAGAAGCGCTGCATCAACGCATGTTCTCTACACTGTGCAATGGAGTAGCCATTGAGAGAAAGAGAGACATCATCGGCTTGCACGGCGATGGCGGCAAAGAACCCAAGTGCATACTCATTATTGTTGTACTTGGGATTGCCTTGCTCGATGGGGTCGAATGCCTGGGCAATCTCTTCATCAGATGCGGTCTCAATGTTGATATCATTATGGGGACAAAAGACGATGTCGTCGCAGAGCCTGTGTTTTGAGAAGATTTGTGTGGTGAGCACTCAAATACCGAAGATGAATATCGCATCCAAAATAGTTCACCATACTTACTTGTAAGACCCGGGTTGATCGATGATGAAAGTTCCATCCGCAAAATGGTGGTTATACAAGCACTGTGCACCGTTTTGAGCGGCGGCAGATCCGACGAGGAGAGCGGCGGCAAGTAGAGAGAGTTTCATTGTTCACCACGTATGTTTTGATTGAGAGGATGTTCGATGTAGGATTGGCGGCTATCGGCGTGTGGACTTTTGTTGGCTGAATAAATGGGGTCGATCGAAGCAGGAAGATGTAAAAGTGTCAAGGGTGGATGTCAGCCGTAGAGACCACCGCTTAACTTCAGTACCAATTCCCATGTTGAATCCCAAGCAGATTTTGCAAAAGTTGACGACACAAACTGTCTTCGTTATTGATAAGTGAACCATTTTCATTGTAGCTTCGTGATAAAAAATGTATCATAAATTAACAATGTTTGAAATGAATTGAAAAAGAATGGATCAGATGAAGCTTGAGGTAGGATTCGAAACACGAATAATGATGTCCAGTAGG
>Ga0209652_1002345_pt1 | contig 14724 bp, 15 predicted proteins | sample SaaInl74LU_5_DNA_FD_184641 | JGI IMG/M metagenome (GOLD analysis project Ga0209652, IMG submission 184641) | Marine microbial communities from expanding oxygen minimum zones in the Saanich Inlet - ESP_74LU_5_DNA (SPAdes) (version 2) | ecosystem: Environmental > Aquatic > Marine > Intertidal zone...
AATGCTGGTCGCGCCGTTTGTTTTTGCAGTGCGGCAGACGCCAGCATTCGACCCAAACTACGAGGTCGATGAGATTGTCTGGGTGCCCTTCAGTTTTTTGCTCGATGAAGGCAATCGTATTCCCATGAAGTGGCAGTGGCGCGGTGAGCAAGTCGAATCAGATTCCTATCTCTTTGAAAATCGCCGCATTTGGGGTCTGTCATTGATGATGATCGACGAGCTGCGCGCGGCGGCAATGCGCTAGCACCACCGGCAAAGCGTATCGCACACCACTATAGATGAGGGGTCGTACGGGGAAATTCCAGGTGAAACTAACTTGACGCGGGGCTATCGCCGGCGCGAATCGTTGCCTCTGCCTCTGCCTCTGCCTCTGCCTCTGCCTCAGATTCTGGTTCAGCTGCGGGCTCAGCGCCGAGTGATTCCTCTGCTGGTAAAAAATCTTCCTGGCCGCGCAAGAAACCGCGCGTATTGAGTTTTAATGCTTTGAGCGCAGGGTCCTCAGTAATCGCGGTTTGTAGATCTGCCAGATCGGCTCGGCCATCGACATACGCTCTGATCAAATCCACCAGCACGGGCTGCATTTTGGGTGTGTAATCCCAGCGTGCCATGCTCGGTACTAAGTTGCCCCGGGCAGTTTTACCGGTGACCGCTAAAAAATAACCGCCGCAGCTCGACAGCTGCCAGTCACCTTTGCGGCCGTAGCTAATGTTCGGGGTGAGCGGATCAAAGCCGCCATCGGGTATCGCATCAATGCGATCCAGCGCAAAGATCCAGCGGCTCCCCTCGGTGAAGCGCGAAGCCTCGGGCCGGCAGTAGTTCTTGGCCTTCATCCAAATGCGAATAGGGTCAAAGTAGATGTTGCCGCGCAGCTGTGCTTCCAGTGCTAAATCAACCGCATTGCCTTTGACGGCAACAACCTCGCCCAGTACCACAGCATCACTGTTTGGCGCGACTTCTGCAAAGCTTCCTTGCCAAAGACATGCGCAGCCCTCATCGGTTTGAGCTTGCGCAAAATCTACGCCTAAAATCGCCATGACGAAGAAAAGTAAGCGCCCCATGGAGGGTCTCAGCCCAGCTTCTGCGCCTGCAAAAGCCGCGCAGCATCGAGTGCGAAATAAGTCAAAATGCCGTCTGCGCCAGCGCGCTTAAATGCAAGCAGCGACTCAAGTGTTACCGCATCTCGATCCAGCCAGCCGGCCGCAAAAGCCGCCTGATGCATGGCGTATTCACCGCTCACTTGGTACGCAAAGGTGGGCACCCGCAATTCTTCCTTCACGCGGCGTACCACATCTAGGTACGGCATGCCGGGCTTAACCATAATCATATCGGCGCCCTCGGCAAGGTCGAGCGCGCACTCGTGAATGGCCTCGTCGCTGTTAGCGGGGTCCATTTGGTAGGTCTTCTTATCGCCACCTTTTAAATTCCCCGAAGAGCCCACGGCATCTCGGAAGGGGCCGTAATAACTGGAGGCATATTTGGCCGCATAAGACAGTATGAGCGTGTTGATATGGCCTGCGTGCTCAAGTGCTTCGCGGATCGCACCAATGCGGCCATCCATCATGTCAGAGGGCGCAACGACGTCGGCACCGGCAGCCGCGTGAGAGAGCGCCTGCTTCACCAAGGTACTTTTTGTAATGTCGTTGAGCACATAGCCATTGTCGTCAATGATGCCGTCTTGACCGTGCGTGGTGTACGGATCTAGCGCAACATCGGTAATCACACCGAGGTTGGGCACGGCGGCTTTTAAAGCCCGCACAGTGCGCTGTACTAAGCCGTCATCGGCATAGGCGGCCTCGGCCAACAGGGATTTTTCAGATTGATCGACCACGGGGAACAGCGCGAAAGCCGGAATGCCCAAGGCCACCGCCTCGTGGGCGAGCTCAACAAGTAAATCAATGCTGAGCCGTTCAACCCCTGGCATCGAGGGCACCGCTTGCCGTTGCCTCTCGCCCTCCAAGACAAAGACCGGGTAAATGAGGTCTGAGGGTGAGAGCTGGTTTTCTGCCACTAAAGCGCGTGCAAAGCTGGTCGCTCGAGTGCGACGCATGCGAGTAGCGGGGAACGGACCTCTTTGGCTTGCATTGGTCATCGCTTTGTCCTGTTTTGACTCTTCAATAAATGGCGGGTGATTTTTCTCACCCGCTGATTGCGTAGCTGTCGTTAGCGACGCTGTTCAATGGCTACAGCGCGGCAAAAGCTGAGGCCGCGGCGGCAATCGTGGCTTCAATATCTGCGTCGGTGTGGGCTGAGGACATAAAGCCCGCCTCGAATGATGCAGGCGCCAAGTAGACACCGGCATCTAACATGCCATGGAAGAAGCGGCTGAAAGCGGCGGTGTCACTGTTGATCACTTGGCTGTACTCGGTCACCTTGGCATCTTCGGTGAAGAAACCACCGAACATGGTGCCCAAATGGTTTGTGGTGAAGGGTACGCCGGCGTGATTGGCCGCTGCCTGCATACCCTCGCAGATAGCTTGCGTACGTTGAAATAGCGGTTCGTAAAACCCCTCGCGAGAAATAATATTCATTGCCGCAAGCCCTGCAGACATAGCTACTGGGTTGCCCGACAGTGTCCCCGCTTGGTAGACCGGGCCCAAGGGTGAGATATGTTCCATAATTTCACGCTTGCCGCCAAAAGCACCGACGGGCATGCCGCCGCCAATGACTTTGCCGAAACACGTTAGGTCGGGGGTGATGCCTAGATAACCCTGCGCGCAGCCGGTACCAAAACGGAAACCGGTCATCACTTCGTCAAAGATTAATATTGCGCCGTTGGCACTGCACAGGGCACGCATTCCCTCTAAATAGCCAGGCTCTGGCAGCACACAGTTCATGTTGCCAGTGACCGGCTCGGTGATAACGCAGGCTATTTCGTCGCCTAGCTCAGCAAACGCGGTTTCGAGTGCCGCGAGGTCGTTAAAGGGTAGGGTAATGGTGTGTTGTGCGAGTACCTCAGGCACGCCCGGTGAACTCGGTACGCCAAAGGTCAGTGCACCGGAGCCCGCTTTGATCAGCAGTGAATCTGAGTGTCCGTGGTAGCAGCCTTCAAATTTGATGATTTTGTCGCGGCCAGTTGCGCCGCGGGCCAAGCGAATTGCGCTCATCGTGGCTTCGGTGCCCGAGCTGGTCATGCGCAGTAAATCAACGCTGGGCACCATGCTGCAGATCTTCTCGGCGAGCTCGCACTCAATTTCTGTGGGGCAGCCAAAGCTGAGGCCGCTCGCCGCCGCTTCAATCACCGCCTCGCGTACTTCGGGGTGATTGTGGCCCATGATCATAGGGCCCCAAGATAAAACGTAGTCGGTGTAGCGCTTACCATCGACATCGTATATGTAGGCACCGTCGGCGCGCTGCATGAAAATAGGTGTGCCGCCTACCGCTTTGAAAGCCCTAACAGGCGAGTTAACGCCACCGGGGATGTGGACTTGGGCGCGTTCAAACAGAGCTTGTGAGCGGGACATAGCGATCTCGTTTAAAGTTAAAGGTGCACATTATCGCAGAGTATGCGGGGTTTGATTAGGGCAGCATGTCGCAGCCAAGCGACTTTCTTGAACGATGAGGCCTCGGTAGTCCATTTTCCAGTGGCGCCTTTCTTGCCGTGCGGCTTTACGGGCATTGCTGTGTGACCGGCGCATTGCGCCGTGGGCGGTTATCCGAGGCCTGTTATCCTAGGATCGCCACCCTAGGGCCGTCACTCTAGGACCGTCACTCAAGGACCATCAAAGCAGGGTCGTTGACCACTAAAAAGGCCGTGTGTAAACCAAGATGACAATGGCAAATAGGAATAGCACGGGCACTTCGTTGAAGAAACGATAAAACACATGGCTTTTGTTGTCTTCGCCGCGGGAAATGCGCCCCATGTAGATGCCACACTGAACATGGTACGCAATGAGCACGGCTACGCAGGTCAATTTTGCGTGCATCCAGCCGCTCGCCAGATAATAGTCCAGCTGATAACTGAGTCGCCAAACCCCAAAAACAACGGTTAAAACGAGGAATGGCGTCACAAACTTATAAAGTTTACGGGCCATGGTTGCCAGTGTTTGTTTGGTCGCTGGGTTATCAGCGGCGGCGTAATAGACGAAGATACGCGGCAGGTAGAACAGGCCTGCAAACCAGCAAACCATAAAAATTACATGTAGAGCTTGTACCCAGAGCATGACGGCCTCGGTCGAACGTGCGAAAGTTGCGGGAAGTAACAATAGCAAATGTGGTAGAGAAATGATCAAAGTTGGCATTGTCGGTGGTACCGGCTATACGGGCGTGGAGTTGCTGCGCCTATTGTTGCGCCATCCCGGCGCACAGGTTGAGGTGATTACCTCTCGCGGTGAAGCGGGACGTCGTCTGGACGATTTATTCCCCACCCTGCGTGGGCACTGTGACTTGGCGTTTACCGACCCAGCAGCGGCGGATCTTGGCCGCTGCGATGTGGTGTTTTTTGCAACACCTCACAATGTCGCGCTGAAAACCGTGCCCGGGCTGATTGCGGCGGGTCTGCGGGTTATTGATCTGTCAGCGGACTACAGGCTTAAAGATATTGCGGTCTGGGAGCACTGGTACGGCGAGGCACACACCAGCCCCGAGCTGGCTCAGCAAGCGGTATATGGTCTGCCTGAAGTTAATCGTCAAGCGATTGCTAGCGCGCAACTGGTGGCCTGTGCGGGATGCTACCCCACCTCTGTACAGCTGGGCTTTTTGCCGCTCTTGGCGGCGGGTGTAATCGACCCACAAAGACTCATCGCCAGCAGTGCATCCGGGGTCAGCGGCGCGGGTCGACAGGGCAAAATTGATAATTTGCTGACCGAGGCCGGCGACAGCATGAAGGCCTATGGTGTGGCTGGGCATCGCCATTTACCTGAAATTGAACAGGGTTTGCGCGCGATGCTACCCGGGGCTGACGGTGCAGATGTGTCGTTGACCTTCGTGCCGCATCTGGCGCCGATGAGCCGCGGTATTCATTCGACGCTGTTTGCGACGCTCACCGATACCGCGACTGACTTACAGGCGCTGTTTGAATCCCATTACGCCAATGAACCCTTTGTCGATGTATTACCCGCTGGCACATTGCCGCAAACACGCAGTGTGCGCGGTGCCAATACCTGCCAGTTGGCGGTCAATCGCCCGCAGGGACGCGACGTGGTAGTGGTGACGGCGGTGATTGATAACTTGGTCAAGGGCGCGGCGGGCCAAGCTGTGCAAGCTATGAATCTGATGTTTAATTTGCCGGAAACTGCGGGGCTTGAGGTGATCGCGCTGATTCCCTAGCGCGATCATTGACGCATTATGCCGCGCCATCATCATCGAACGGTTATCCGCCGCGAGCACCCGGGCAGTGCGCGTCGGCGGCTGCAATGGTTGTCGCTACTGGCGGTGACGGCTCTTGCGGTCAGTTTTTGGGCGGGCCGCCACACCGCCGATGTCGCAACCGTTCCACTCGACGCCGAGGCTGATCGTCAGGCGGCTGAAATTGTGCAGCTGCAAGCGCGACATGATATCGACCGGCAGACGCTCGCTGCTTTGCGGGTTGAGCTAGCCGATAACCGCACCGCGCTCGCCGAATTAGAGCGCGAATTGGCGTTCTACCGGGAAGTCATGGCACCTGAGGAAATTAGCCGGGGGTTGGTCATTCGCAAACCCACCTTTGCCGCCTTGTCGTCGCCCGGCCATTGGCGTTATCAGTTGATTGCCCAGCAAGGCGGACGCAGTAATAGCGCCCGCCGCGGCAGCTTGGCGGTCACGTTGTGGGGTGAGGCGGACGGTGTCGCCCAGCAATATCGACTGCGTGATTTAGATGTAGAGCTGGCCGGTGTCGAGCCGGTGTTGAACTTTCGCTATTTTCAGCGCCTCGAAGGTGAGTTCACCTTGCCCGCTGACTTTGTACCCAAGCACATTGTATTGACCGCCGAGCTGAGCAAGCCTGTTAGCGAGCAAATTAATCAGCGCTATGATTGGGCTGAGGTGGCGGGGACTTTAGAAGCCGTTCCTCAGTCTGCGACTCGGCCGATGCACGACGAGGATGCGTTGCCTGTGTTCGATGATCAGTCGGGTGACATACCCATGACGGATGACTTATGAGAAAGTCCCCGCAGCCTAGGTGGCCGGGTTCTAAATCCCGCAGGGATTATACTCACTGCAATAGCCAGCGACTAAACCGATGAGGACAGCGCCATGCGTGGAAGAAAAGACAGCAAACCCTTGAGCAGCGTGCAGGGTAGCACCACCCTTATAGCGAAAGAAGCCACGTTGACTGGCGATATAAGCTTTTCGGGTAATCTTGATATTGAAGGCAGGGTCGTCGGTGGTGTGTTTGCGCTGCCCGACACCGCAGCGATGGTCCGTGTGGTTGCCGGTGGCTGTGTTGAAGGTGAAATTCGTGCGCCCGCGGCGATGATTAACGGCAAGGTAATTGGCGATATCTATTGTAGCGAGCGCTTAGAGCTGGCTGAGCACGCCGAGATCGAGGGCGATGTCTATTACAACCTTGTGGAAATGGCGGTGGGGTGCCGGTTAAACGGCGGTCTTCGGCACGTTTCTCCGGGCGCTGATGACCTCGCGGCCAAGCGACAAGCGCGGCAGGCAGAACTTGGAGAAGCCCAATAACCCTTTTAAAAACAAGGTTTTAGTGTGATTATTAAGTGCGCAATCGGCCTTAATTATGCATTACACTAACCGCCTGTTTTCAAGCCAAGTTAGAAACTGTGCCCATGAGTGTCGTCGAAGCCTTTGATCCCAATGAAATTCGTCTCACCGATAACGCAGTGCGTAAAGTGCGCGCATTGGTCGAAGACGAACAAAATTCACATCTCAAACTCCGTGTATACATCACCGGCGGTGGTTGCTCGGGCTTCCAATATGGTTTTACTTTTGACGAAAACACCGCGGATGACGACCTACTGATCGAGAAGGGGGGTATTGGCGCCGTCATCGATTCAATGAGTTACCAATACCTCGTTGGCTCGGAGATCGACTACACCGAGGGTCTTGAGGGGTCGCGTTTTGTGGTGAACAACCCCAATGCCACCACCACCTGTGGCTGTGGCGCGTCTTTTTCTATCTGACTACCCTCTCGCATCGGCGCGTATTTTCTGAGCGCGAGCTCAACAACAGGGCAAGCGCCGCAGTCAGTGCGGCATTCGAAGTGTTTAGCGCACCGCATCGGCGCGCACCGCGATCTAGAGCCTGCGAAGTTAACACCTAAGCAGGATAAATAGCGCCCAATACCCGATAGCCGCGCGCACCCGTCACCGCGGGCTCGTTGCCCGGAAGCCCGGCAAGCGTGCGGTGTGCAAACCAAGCGAAGGCCGAGGCCTCAACCCAGTCTGGGTGAATACCCAGGGATTCAGTGGTGATGACGGCCGCGGGTGCTAGTAAGGCGGCCAAGCGCGCCATCAACAAGCCGTTTTGTGCACCGCCACCACAGATGGCAACCCGCTCCGGTGCTGCGGGCTTGAGCGCATTGGCGATACTCGCCGCGGTCACTTCAAGTAGCGTGCGTTGTACGTCCTCGGGTTTGAGTGGGTCGAGTAGGCTGCCGAGCCAGGCGAGATTGAAGTGCTCGGGGCCTGTGCTCTTTGGCGCCGGCCGGGCGAAATAGGGGTCTGCCAGCGCCGCTCTAAATAGCGCCTCATCCACTTGCCCTGTGGCCGCCCAATCACCATCGGCGTCAAAACGCTCCCCTTGGCAGCGGCCAATCCAGGCGTCCATCAAGCTGTTGCCCGGCCCGGTATCAAAACCGGTGACATGGCCTTGGGCATCAATGATAGACACATTTGCCACGCCGCCAATATTAACCACTGCGGTAGTCGCCGCGGCTTCGCTGAACATGGCGTGGTGAAAAGCCGGTGCAAGCGGTGCACCCTGACCCCCAGCGGCGACATCGCGGCGGCGAAAGTCGGCGACAACGGTGACGCCGGTTAACTCGGCAATGGTGTTGGGGTCGCCAATTTGCAGGGTAAAGGCGTGTGCGTCATTTGGGTGATGGCGAACGGTCTGGCCGTGGCTGCCAATGGCCCGAACTTCAGCTGCAGCGACATTGCCGGCATCCATCACGGCCAGTGCGGCCTGTGCAAAGGCTTCAGCGAGTTGCCGGTCGAGAGCGCCGAGGCGAATAATTTCGTTGGCGCCCGGTTGCGCCAGTGCCAGCAGCTGCTGGCGCATCTCATGTCCATAGGGCATGGCATAGCTGGCCCGAAGCTGGGTATGCCCCTTGTCGTCAATCGCAACCAGCGCCGCATCAATACCGTCGACGCTGGTGCCCGACATGAGCCCAACGAAGTAGCTGTCGGCGGTCACTGATTGGCAGCCAGTTTGACTTGGGTTCGCAAGCTGGCGAGCTGCTGTAGCGGCGCTTGAATTTGCGTTCTAAAAGCCGCGAGTTCAGACGCGGGCAGTGACTTCGCTTTGGGCAGCAGCTTGTGCACGCTGCGGGGATTGCGATGTACGCCGTTAACTAGGAATTCGTAGTGTAAATGGGGGCCCGTCGCAGAACCGCTCGACCCGACCGTACCAATGACCTGGCCTTGTTTGACACGATCGCCCTGGGAAACGCGGCGCTTGTTCAAATGCAAATAATGGGTTTTGAAGGATTCGCCGTGCTGAATAAAGACATAGTTGCCATTGGCGCTGTTGTAGCCTGCCTCAACAATACGGCCATCACCTGCGGCATAAACCGGTGTGCCTCGGGGTGCGGCGTAGTCGGTGCCACGATGGGGGCGCTTGGTTTTATAAATGGGGTGCAGCCGATTGGGGTTGAAGTTTGAACTGACACGGGTGAAGTCCAGTGGCGCTTGCAAAAATGCCTTGCGCATACTCACGCCTTCTTCGTTGTAGTAGCTGGTGTCACCTTCACTATCGGTAAACCGATAGGCTTCAAAGCGCTCGCTGCGATTGGTAAACGCGGCGGCTACAATGGCGCCGTCACCGAGCTTTTCGCCATCGAGAAAAGCCTCTTCAAACACCAGCTCGATGGTGTCGCCGACACGCGGGTCTAGGGCGAAATCGATCACGCCGCCAAAAATACCGGCCAAATCCATAATGACGCGGTTCGACAAGCCAGCATCTTCGCCGGCTTGGAACAGCGACGAGCGAATCACTAAATTCAAACCGCGCTCGTAAAGTGCGGGCGTGCGCTCGAGGATCTCTGTGCTGAAGGCGCCTTCATGGCGTGTAAACACGGTGGCCTTTAGCTTGGATTCGGTGTGCTTTACCGCTTGGAGCGCGCCCGCATCGTCGGCCAAAAATGCAATGTGCTCGCCCGGGTAGATCTTACGCAGCGCTTTGCCCCCATCTGCCTGAGTCACCGCGTAAACATCGCGATCACTAAAGCCTGCGCGGGCAAATATGAGCGACAGGTTGTCGCCGGAACGGACGGTTTCCTCGCGCCAGATGCGCTCGGGCTCCGGTAATTCAGGTGCTGCGGCAGGGGCCGCCTGCTCTTCGGTGCTCGGCGCAATAATTGCCAGTGCATCGCCTGTCGTTGGCGCAGCCTCCGACAGCAGCGCTTCCGCTGGCAGGTTTGCGGCCTCTTGGGGTGTCGATACGGCGAGGGCTATTAATGCCACGCCGAGGCTTGCGACACCGAGCATCAGCAAGTGCCGTCGACCTTGGTTGCGGTTGCCCTCTCCGAGGCGCGTTGCGCCGCGCAATTGTTGATTCTGCCGATTCAGTTGAATCACCTGTCTTAACACCTTGATTGGTATCTACTATACGCGCTTTAGGCCGGCCGCTGAAGCGCATCAATTGCGCGGTAGCGCCCAGTTCTGCGAGGCGGGTTTGAGTATTCTGCCGTTGATTGGTTCCGCCGATATCAAACTCTGGCGTGTATTGTGTGATACTTACCGCCCCTTTTTGAATATGTTGTCTGCGTTATGTCGAGTGCACTGCTTGCGGATCTCCGCGCCCGAGGCCTGATCTTCCAAATTGCCGGCGAAGACACCATCGCCGAGTGGCTCGATGCGGAACCTCGAACGCTGTATTGCGGCTTCGACCCCACCGCTGACAGCCTACATATTGGCTCTTTGGTGCCGCTGCTGATGCTGCGCCGTTTTCAGTTGGCCGGGCATCGGCCGCTAGCGCTTGTGGGTGGTGCGACCGGTTTGATCGGTGATCCGAGCTTTAAGGCGGCTGAGCGTCAGCTCAATACCGCCGACGTGGTGGCCGGCTGGACCGACAAAATTCGCCAACAGGTGAGCCGTTTTATCGATCTAGCCGGTGAAAACCCTGCCCTGGTGGTGAATAACCTGGACTGGACTCAAGACGTTGACGTACTGACTTTCCTGCGCGATGTGGGCAAGCACTTTTCCGTCAACGCGATGGTGCAGAAGGAATCGGTTAAGCAGCGCATTGAGCGCGAAGGCGCGGGCATCAGTTTTACTGAATTTACCTACATGATTCTGCAGTCCTTTGATTTTGCCGAGCTCTACAAGCGCTACGGCTGCGGCCTGCAAATTGGCGGCTCGGATCAGTGGGGTAATATCACTGGCGGGATCGACTTAACCCGACGCATGCATGGTGGCCATGTATTTGGCCTCACCATGCCGTTAATTACCAAGTCAGATGGCACTAAGTTTGGTAAGACCGAGAGCGGCACGATTTGGCTCGACCCCAATCGCACCTCGCCTTATGCGTTTTATCAGTTTTGGTTAAACAGCGCCGACGCAGATGTCTACAAGTTCTTGCGGTACTTCACCTTCCTGCCCGTGGCAGACATTGCTGAGATTGAGTGCGCGGATGCTGAGCGTGAAGGACGCCCCGAAGCGCAGAGTATTTTGGCGCGCGAGGTGACGCAGCTGGTGCACGGCGAGGCGGGGTTGATAGCCGCACAGCGCATCACCGACGCGCTGTTTAGCGGTGATACCAGTCAACTGTCGGCGGATGATCTCACGCAGCTGGCCTTGGATGGCCTGCCATCAACTGCGATTGATTTGGCCAATTTGCCACCGACCTTGACCCAGCTACTGACCGATGCGGGTATGGTGTCTTCGGGCAAACAGGTAAAAGACGCTTTGGGGCGCGCCGCGGTACTGATCAACGGGCAGGCGATTAGCGCCGAGCAAAACGCTGACCCCGCCAGCTGCTTTGACCCAGCGCAGGCCATGCACAAGCGTTTCTGGTTAGTGCGTTTGGGTAAAAAGAAATACCACTTATTTGAGCTGGCATAGGCGTCTTGCTAATGGCTTCTGAGCCTTTTGTCCCCGAGGCGGACTGCGACTTTGTGCCGGCAGATGCGGCGACGTTCAGTCGTATTCAGCAAGAGTTACACGCAGGAGCGCGCGTGCTCGACGGTATTCCACCCGCGGTGACCGTGTTTGGCAGTGCGCGTTCTGCCGAAGACAGCTGGGAGTATCAAACCGCCCTATCTCTCGGGCGAATACTCGCCAGGGCAGGCGTGCCGGTAATCACGGGGGGCGGCCCCGGCGTCATGGAGGCCAGCAATCGCGGCGCCAATGAAATGGGGGGTATCTCCGCTGGGCTCAACATTAAATTGCCATTAGAGCAGGTGGCCAATCCGCATATCACGCACGCGGCTTCCTTTCGTTATTTTCTAACGCGTAAATACATGCTCACCCGCTACTCCTTTGGTTTTGTGGTTTTCCCCGGTGGCTTTGGCACCGCTGATGAGCTCTTTGAGTTGTTGGTGTTGTACAACACCGACCGCACCGAGCGGCGCCCCATTGTGTTGATGGGAACTGAGTTTTGGGCTGAACTGTTGACTTGGGTGATCGACAAGCAAGGTGCAGCCGGTTATATCGATGCAGTGGATGCGGGCTATGTCCAAGTCGAAGACGATGCCCGTGCGGCGGCGATTGCGCTACTTGGCCGCGAGCGTGTGGCGCAGGCGATGAAAGACTGAGGCTGTGCTTCCACTGGATAGCCGCCCCTTGTGGCAGCGCCTGATCACAAAACCCTGTGGTCGCGCGCTTGTCTGCCAATGGCGGCCCCGCGCGATTGGTGTTGATTCACAACCGCCCGGTTGCTGAAAAGAGGTTCAGTGTCATGCGAGGTTTACAGTGAAGCACCTCTATTTACTGCGACATGCAAAGTCCGATTGGCGGGATGCGGCCCTGCATGACCATGATCGGCCGCTCAACAGGCGTGGCCGGCGCGACGCCCCAAAAATGGGTGCTGTGTTGGCTGAGCGATATGCGCCAATGGCATTTTATGTCAGCCCTGCCGTTCGTGCCCAAGCCACGTACGACGGATTGTGCGCCGGCTGGTCTGGGCTAAATGGCTGCCAGCGGCGCACCGACGAGGCGCTCTACACCTTTGATGTACAGGCTCTGCTGGTGTGGCTGTCAACCCGCAGCGACACCGAGGCGGACATTGCACTGATTGCGCACAATCCCGCGCTGACAGATGTCATCAATTTTTTGGTAGCGCCTGGCACATTAGCCAATCTGCCTACGGCGGGATGGGCTGCGTTGACTGTGCCGATCAAAAATTGGGCTGATATTTATCAGGCTCAAGCGCAAGCTACCCTGAATGAAACGATTTTCCCCAAGCAATTGGACACATTTGGAGTACGGCGATGATCCCGGCGATTTTTGGTTTACAAGGCGCGCAGCTCAGCCAACAAGAACGCGATTTTTTTAAAGCGGTGGATCCGCTCGGTTACATTCTTTTTGCCCGTAATGTCGACGATAGGCAGCAACTCAGAGCGCTCACCGAAAGTCTACGAGACATATCCGGACGTGATGATGTGCCGATTTTGATCGATCAAGAGGGCGGACGTGTAGCGCGCATGAGTGCGCCGCAATGGCTGACATATCCGACCGCGGCGGCCCTGGCGTACGGTTTTGCTGCGCAGCCGGCACTTGCAGCGCAGGCAGTACGGCTCAACTACGCCGCGCTCGGGCTCGATTTGGCGGAAGTGGGTATCAGCGTTGACTGCGCGCCGGTGCTCGATGTCCCTCAAGCCGGCGCACACGACGTTATTGGGGATCGCGCCTTTGGTGATAGCGCCGAACAGGTGGCGCAACTGGGGCAGGCAGCCCTCGATGGCTTGGCGGATGCCGGTATTGTTGGGGTGATTAAGCACATTCCCGGGCATGGCCGCGCAGGCGTGGATAGTCACCATCATTTGCCGGTGGTGGAGGTTGATGAGGCTGCGCTCGCCTTAGATATTGCGCCCTTTAAGGCGCTTGCTCACGCGCCGATGGCAATGACCGCGCATGTGCTGTATCGCGCCTGGGATGCGACACAGTGCGCCACATTATCACCCACCATCATCCAGAACGTGATTCGCCAACGTATTGGTTTTGACGGCCTGCTAATGAGTGATGATCTCGACATGAAGGCCCTCGTGGGCACGGTACCGGAACTCGCTGCGCAGTCGTTAGCGGCCGGTTGTGACGTGGCCCTCAATTGCTGGGGTGATATGGCCGTGATGATGCAAATTGCAGACCGCTTGGGCGATGCGAGTAGTGATTGTCTGCGCCGTTTAAGCAACGCCATGATGCACTGGCAGCCGCAGCAGTTAGACGCGATAGCGGCCCGCCAGTCGGATTATTTAGCCCAGCGAGATAGCGTCCTGCGCGAGCTTGCAGGCACGGCCTAAGCCGGCAGCAAGCCCTGATTATTTTGGAGAGTGAGCATGCGTCAACGTGTCATTAGCGAAATAAGACCGAGCCAAGCCACCCAGGACGGCGCCGGTGTGGCGATTCAACGCGTGTCACTAATGGGACATCCGACGACCGACCCTGTGTTGCTCATCGACGAGCTAAAGTCACCGTATCGCAAAGATTTTGAAGCGGGCTTTCCGCCCCATCCACATCGGGGTATGCAAACGCTTACTTACATGAAGGCGGGCGGCATTATTCATGAAGACAGCCTGGGTAACCGTGGTGAAATTCGCGGTGGTGGCGCTCAATGGATGTCTGCGGGCCGTGGTGTGATTCATTCGGAAATGCCCACCCAAGATACTCAGGGACTGCACGGTTTTCAGTTGTGGTTCAATTTGCCGGCGGCTGAAAAAATGAAGCCGCCGCGCTACCGCGATATTCCCGCCGGCCAATTGGCGACCCTGGAGGATAGCGCTTTTATGGCCACTGCAGTGGCAGGTGATTGGCGATTGAATCAGCAAACCGTGACCGGCCCCTTGGCGGAGTTGACACCGCAGGGTGCGTTGCTCGATTTACAGATTAAACCTGACGCAAGTATCGATATTACGGTATCGGCAGATGACAGCCTGCTGGCCTACCTTTACGATGGCAGTCTTGTGCAGGCGGGTAAGTTGATTGCTGCGGGCCAATTGTTGGTTGCCACCGACGGCGACTGCTGGCAACTGCAGGCGGGTCCGATGGGTGCGCAGCTGCTGGTATTGTCCGGACGGCCGATTCGAGAACCCGTCGTGGGTTACGGGCCTTTTGTGATGAATACACGCGCCGAAATAGAGCGGGCATTACAAGACTACCGTGAGGGTACGTTTGCCAAGTATTGAGCACTTGCCGTGAGGTTGTTGCAGATGCAAGGCGTTCGGGTGTGGCTAATGGATTGCGCGCCGCGGTGGTTAAGCAGTGCACTGCAGCCCGCCCAAGTCGTGGTGAGTTACTCGCGAGATAGTGCGGTGACTGACCGTCAAAAAAATAAAGGACAGTGAATGACCCCCAACATACGATTGCGCGGCGCCTTGGCCGCTCTGATGCTGGCCACGCTCTCGGGCTGCGCAACGCTGAATGCGGCGAGTACGCCTCAAAACACCGCTGACAAAAGTCCTGCGGTGATGTG
>Ga0209652_1002347_pt1 | contig 14721 bp, 8 predicted proteins | sample SaaInl74LU_5_DNA_FD_184641 | JGI IMG/M metagenome (GOLD analysis project Ga0209652, IMG submission 184641) | Marine microbial communities from expanding oxygen minimum zones in the Saanich Inlet - ESP_74LU_5_DNA (SPAdes) (version 2) | ecosystem: Environmental > Aquatic > Marine > Intertidal zone ...
GCATCGACGCGGGGGTCGCTTCTTCTTCTTTTCCAAAGCCGTCGCCCGTCGCCCGTCGGCCCGCGGCCGCGGAGCGGACCCCGTACGGCAAGTCGGTGACGATCGCGTCCACGGCGTTTTCCAACCCGCCGTACGCCTCGGAAAAGCGCGGGTCCTCCAGGAGCGAAGCCTTCGCGAACGCGACTTTTACGTCGAAAGAGCTTCCGCCCTTCGTCTCCGTTTGGAAGAAGCGCGTCGCGGCTTCCCTGGCGGCGTCCAGCGCGCTTTCGTCCACGTCGCAGCCGAGCACCCTGGTGGCGCCGAGCGCGGCGGCGGCGAAGGCGACGGCGCCGCCGCCGACGCACGGGTCGACGACGAAGTCACCGGGCTTAACGCGCGCCGCGTTCGCCGCCAGCGTCGCCTGCTCGGGAGGCATCGCGTTTGGCGCGTCGATGGCCCGTAAACGCGTCCTCGAGTCCGCTCCCCACGCGGCGACCTCACCCAAGATGCCCTCGGGGTACACGTAGTAATGGGGGAGCACGGGAGGTTCGTTCGGCGTCTCTTTCGCTTTCGTCGTCGTCGTTTCGTCTCGTGCGTCTCGTTTTCTTCCGTCCGCGTCAACGGGCGCCGACTCCGACTTCGCGAGACGTTCGAGCCAGGCGCGATTCGCCGCGATGGCGCGACCGACGCCCGCGTCCCAGAGGCTCGCGCCCACCGCCTCCAGCGCGGGGCGCGGGACGCCCTTGCGCCCGGGCGCGAGGACCTGCGCGGCGCACGCCGCCGCGCGCGAAGCCCCGAGCGCGGCCGCCACCTCGGCCGGGGACCCCACCGCGACCGGCACGAGGGCCGCGCGCGTCAGCGCGCACCGCCGCACCGCCGCTCGCAGCGCTTCCAGAGACGGGAACCGAACGCCGGGGACCACGGTGGCGATGTGGCGCGACGAAGAGGCGGTCCCGCCGGAACGCGCGAGAGGAGGCGTGTCGTCGATCCAACGCGGCGCGCGGCCCAGTCTCCCCGGCTCCAGATGGGAGGCGGCTTCGTCGGCACCGTCGGTCGCGGATGTCGGGGCGCCCGCGTCGCTTCCCGCATCGGACGACGTGACCGCCGCTAACGCCGACCCGAGCTCGAGCAACGCCATGCCCCCGAGCTCATCGCCGACGCGACCGCCCTCGAGCACGAGCGTCGCGACGACGGGCGCCATCTCGCCCTAGGTCCCGCGCGCGCCCGCGCGAGTGGCTGGGCGAGGTTCGGTGGCTATGCCACCTCAAGTTGTGAAGTTTCCCAAACTTGACCTCGAGAGCTCGAGTGGGACATTTCCCCACGCACCCGGGAGTTGGCGTGAGGGGGACGCGGGGGTTGCGTTGAGGGAGCCTTCGCTCGAGGGAAGGTGGTTGGTGCAACATGGTTGAAAAGCGGTGCGCGCACGGGAAGCGGAAAGTCAGGTGCGTGGACTGCAATCCCTGCCCGCATGGCAGGGTGAAAGAGTTCTGCGCGGACTGCAACCCCTGCCCGCATGGCAAGGCGAAACCTCACTGCAACGACTGCAAACCCCGCTGCCCGCACGGCAAGGTGAAAGGCAACTGCGCGGACTGCAACCCCTGCCCGCACGGCAAGGTCAAGAAGAACTGCGCGGACTGCTGCGGCTGCCCGCACGGCAAGGTCAAGAAGAACTGCGTTGATTGCAGGGGCAGCTGCCCGCATGGGAAGCGGAAAAACAGGTGCGTGGACTGCAATCCCTGCCCGCATGGCAGGGTGAAAGAGTTCTGCGCGGACTGCAACCCCTGCCCGCATGGCAAGGTGAAAGGCAACTGCGTGGACTGCAAGCCCTGCCCACATGGCAAGCGGAAAGTCAACTGCGCTCACTGCTGCGGCTGCCCGCATGGCAGGGTGAAGTACAGCTGCGCGGACTGCAAGCCCTGCCCGCATGGCCAGGTCAAGAAAAACTGCGCGGACTGCAATCCCTGTCCGCATGGCAAGGGGAAACACTGGTGCGTGGAATGCAACCCCTGCCCGCATGGCAGGATTAAAGGCAACTGCGCGGACTGCGACCCCTGCCCGCATGGCAAGCTGAAGAGGAGGTGCGCGGACTGCAACGGCTGCCCGCATGGCAAGCGGAAAGACAGCTGCGTGGACTGCAAGGGCTGCCCGCATGGCAGGCTGAAGCACTTCTGCGGGGAGTGCAACGGTTGCCCTCACGGCAAGCGGAAAGTCCACTGCGTGGACTGCACCCCCTGCCCGCATGGCAAGCTGAAACACATTTGCGTGGGCTGCAAGGGCTGCCCGCATGGCAAGCTGAAACACCTTTGCGTAGAATGCAACCCCTGCCCGCATGGCAAGGTGAAAGGCAACTGCGTGGACTGCAAGGGCTGCCCGCACGGCAAGTTGAAGAAGAACTGCGTGGACTGCAAGGGCTGCCCGCACGGCAAGCTGAAAGGCAACTGCGCGGACTGCAAGGGCTGCCCGCATGGCATAAAATAAGTTCCTCAACGCGCGCTTGGTTACTTTACTACCGCGCCGAGTCCTACTGCGCTGCGCGCGCGTCCTGACTGTTACGGCCGACCATGACATATTGATACACGCATACAAAACCTAGGACTACACAGACTACGCGCGAACGTACGATACACTACACTATCCACACGAGCGATAACGAAGCACATAAAAGACCCACCGTGACCCCGGAAGAAAACACCCGCGCGCCTTCGGAGCTGGCGTTTGCGGTGCCGTCCGCGTACTGCTCGTAGGTCTGCGTCGGGTTCGGGTCATCTACAGTCGGGTAGGTGACGAATTTAGTCGCCGGGTACGGCGACGACCCGGCGTAGAATCGCGGTTTAATTTCCCCGCCTCTGTTCGCGACGCGTCCGGTGGATGAATACGTCACTTTGAACGAAGCGAACGCCTTGTCGCTCGCGACGGAGACGTCGGAGAAGGTCACGTCGCCGACGACGACGCCTCCAAACCACTGGTTCACGACGAACGAGTCGCCGTTCCGCAACACCGGCGTAGACGCGCTGTTTTCGTCGTCGGGAACGCCGAACCGCAAATCGAGCAACACGTCGCCGTACTGGTGCCCCCAGTTGAGAAAGATGCCTTCTTGATTGGCGGCGTACTCGGACCAATCCAAACTTTTGTCCACCCCCTGCGCGACTCTGAACTCCACCCAGATGGGAGGCATGATCTTGGTCCAGTCCGAGACGTCCGCGGATAAAACGTACTGGTCCGTGTACTGCACTACAGCCGCGCGTTTGTCTCCCGAAGACGTGGTCAACGCGTTGAGCGGCTTTATGACATACGTACCGGTTCTCGTGATCACCTCGATGTCGTCTTTGTGCAGCAAGTGCATGTCGTACATCGACCCAGCGTGCACGTGCGTCGAGGCACTGCCCGCGGACTTCCCGATCACGGAGAAGGGCGAGCCGTACTCGACCACGACGCACGGGTACGTCCAAAAGGCGTACTCGACGTTTGCGCCGAGGTGCGTCCTGACGTCGTTCGAGCACGCGCGCGCGTGGTTCTTGACCCCGAACGAGTGCACGAGCTCGTGGATGAACGTCCCGGCGCTGCCTTTAGGGTTGACGTAGTCGCTCGGCCGGGAATTCCCACCAAGCCTATACGGCGTGGACGGCGCCATGTTCACGTCCCCGCCGAGCGAGGCCCAGGTGGTTGTGCCGATGGTCATGGAGCTGCCGAACTGCTTCCAGACAGAGTCGACCAACACGTTGTAGTACCCCGAGCCGCCGTAGCCAGTGCACCGCGTGCGCCAGGTGGCGAAGACCACGCGGTGGTACACGGCGGGGTCGACCGCCAGCGACCCTAGCGACCCGACGAGGTGCTGGTGGTTGGTGTTCACGAAGTTAGTATCGTCCACGCACGCGTACGCCGGCTCGGATGCGGTCAAGCCGTGATACGCCTCTGCGCCGTTAATGCCGTGGCGAAGCAACACCCCCGTCATCGCGACGTCGTTCCCTTCATCACCGCCCCCCGGCCGTTCCTTTCCCACCAAGTCCACGCACGTGTACGTCGCATCGTACGCCACGTTCTCGTATCCGTACACCCGCGCGCCGTCGTCGCCGCGCGTCCAGGTGGCGCGGACACAGTCCAGCGCGGGGTCGCATTTCGACGATGCCGATCGCGCGGCTTCAGATGCGAACCCCTCTTTCTGTCCTTTGTACGCCGCCGCCTCCGCCGCGCACGCGTCTGACGTGCTGCGCACGTTCTTCGCCGAGGCTTCAGAGTCGAAGACGTACTCGGGGAGGTTTATCGGCACGGGCGCGAACACGTCCAGCTCCATCTCGTTCATGCGCGCAAAGCTCGAGTCGCGCCACCACTTTGCAAACGTCGACGACTGGTCCGCGGACGCGTCTTCGTCGGCGCCACCGGCGAAGAACTTACGCACTTTCTCCGAATCCACGCTCGATTCAGGCGTCGTGGTGAAGTACAGAGGCACAATGGCGATCTTGATCTTTCCGTTCGCGTCGTAATCTTTGAGCGCCTCGACGCAGTCGCGGTACGCGGCGGAGTCGCTCGTCGCGATGAGCGGGTTGCAACGCGCCGCCGGCGTCATCAATCGATGCGGGGGGTACTCGCGCTCGTAGGGGTACTCGAAGCCCAGCGCTTGTTCGTCCAGCTGGACGGCGACTGGCAGGTCCGCCGCGCCCACGACGTCAAAATGCACGTCACCCTCATTCCACGTCCAAGCGCCGGTGTCATTTCTGAAGCGCTTCAGCGATCCGTCTGTGGCGTGAAACTCGGCGGTCCACTTCCCGCCCCCCGGCGTGCCGGCGCGGTTCGGCTTGGTGTCGGTCACCGTCGTCGGGAACCACGTCGATACGTTGTGCTCGCGCTTGATGAACTCGCATCGCTCGGAGCGGCCCTTGCCGTCCTCCAAATGAATCCCGCGACCCCACCACCCGTCGCAGCACGCGCGCTGGGCAAACGCCATGGAGACAAATCCCCCGGCGACGCGATCGTCGTACTCCGGCTCCTCCTCGGAATCCTCCTCGGTCAGAGTCAAGTGCGGCTGCATCCCCTTGAACGTGTCCTTCCACAGCACGTAGCTGCCGATCATAGAGGCCTTGCGACGCGGGAACCGATCGTAGCACAGCTCGTCCTCCACGACCCACTCGCCCAGGCCACCAGGGTCCCTCAGCGCTGAGGGGAGGTCCGCCACGGGGCAGGGTGTGGGGTTGGGGTAGGAGCCGGACTCATACGCGCCATCGGGTTGGTCCGCGCGCGCGCCGGCAACGAGGAAAAGCGCGAGGACCGCGGCGATGGTGGACATCGAGGCGTTCGTCTTCGGGCGGAACGCGCGTCGGTCGTCGGCCGTTTTCCGTCCGAGCGATCGCGTGTGCCGAAGCGCGCGTTGGGAGCCGGGCTGGCGACGTTCGGAGGCTTGCCATCGCGTCGCGTCCGCACTTGAAGCGACAAACTCATGCCGTCCTCCCATTTTTCGCGGTGTGCGGTCTCGCCAAAGGTCCCGCGCGCGTTCGCGAATGGCGTGTTAAGGGTTTACATGTAGGGATGGTGGCTTTTGCCAAACTCAAGCGACGTTGGACAAACTTGACCTGTCCGACAAATGTCCGACCGCGACTGGCACTTTTCCCAGCACGGAGCGGCAAGGGGAAACACTGGTGCGTGGACTGCCCGCGCGGCAAGTTGAAGAAGAACTGTGGGGACTGCCGCGGCTGACCGCATGGCAAGTCGAAACACGACTGCGCCGTGTGTAGACGTACATTCTCGTGAGATCCAATGAGACAACGCAGACGAAGCTACAATCCTTCGGTACCGCGGTAGAGTGAAACCGACCAAACGCTAAGAGCGCGCTTTTCGCACCCTTCGCGCGCCTCATCAGATGGCGCCCAGCGAGTCCTCCTTGTCGAGCGGCGGCGGCTCTTCCGCCTCCTGCTCCTGGCGCATCGCCTCCACCTCCTTCCTTGCCGCCTTCCCCCTGTGCGCGGCTTGAATCTTGATCGCCGCCCTGGTCTCCTCCTCCGCCTCGCGCAGGCGCGTCACCTCCTTGCGCGCCAAACGCCCGCGCGCCGACGCCTGGATCTTCAGCGCCGCCGCCGTCAGCTCGGGGTCGTCCACCGCTTCGGGCGCTTCGGAACCGAAACCGCCCACCCCGCCCGCCAGCCCCGCGCCCGCCTCGAGCGCGCGCACGCGCGCGTCCCGGATCTGAACCTCCAGCCTCGCCTCCGCGAGCTCGACGCGCAACGACTCGATCTCGCGCGCCGCGTCCACGCTCAAGCCGATGTCGGTGGGCGCCGGCGCGGAAGCGCCGGCGCCGCCGCGGGGCGTGTCGCGCGCCGAGGAGAGCGTCGCCGTTCCCGTCGCCGACCGCGCGGCGGCGTCGCCGCCGCCCGCGCCGGTCGCCACCACACCGCTCCCCCCTACGGCGAACGCCGCGCTCGCGACCGCCTTCTCGCGTTGCCTGGCTTGCTTCGCCTCGCGTCTGAGCTCGTTCACCTCCTTGAGCAGCGCGACGTTCTCGCCGAGCACGCGCGCGACGTCGGCGCGGTGCGCGTCGGTGTCCTTTTTCAGTTTCCGCTTGAGGTTCTCGATGGTCTTCTCGAGGAACACGCGTTGGCGGGCAAACTCCTTCTGCACGTCCTCGTCCAGGCTCTTGTCCGCGACGTCCGTCGCCGTGACGTGCTTCTGGTACAGCTCGTTGACGGAGGCCACGAGCTTCTTGGGGTACTGCACCAGGCGCGACGTCGCGTGCAGGTCCGCCTGGAACCCGCGAATTTTCTGGTTCTTGTCCGACAGCGTCGCGCGCTGCTTGACGACATCCTTCTGCAAACCGGCCAGCTTGTGCTTGAGGTCCTGGATGGTCAGGTCGAGATGCGCGTTGGACTTGTGGTACCGCTCGAGCTCGTGGTCCATGCTCTGGATGGTGTGCTTCATGTCCGCGACGTCCTGCTCCCGCGGCTCGATCTCCTTCTTCAGCTCCTTGATCTTGTAATCCAGCACGAATTTGAACTTTTCCAGCTCCTGCGTCTTCTTCTTCAAGTCGTAGATGCGCTTCTCCTTGTCGCCGATGGTGTCGTCGCGGTCGCGCAGCTCCTTGCGCAGGCCGGCGACGTCCTTCTCCAGCTCGGCGATGGTGTTCCGCAGCGCGCGCTTGTCGTCGCCCAGCGCGGAGATGACGTCCTTCTGCTCGTGGATGTCCTTCTGAAGCTGGTTGAACTTCTTCTTCATGATGCCGTTCTCGCCCTTCAGCCGCAAACCCACGTCGCGCTCCTCCGCAAGCCGCAGCTCGTACCGCTCCTTCAGCTCCTGGATCTCCAGGTCCGCATCCTCCTCCATCTGGCGCACGATCTCGTCGGACTCCTTCGTGCCGAGGTCCAGGTTGCGCTTCATCTTCTCCCGCAGACGAACTTCCTCGCGAAGCTTCGCGGAGAACTCCTCAGTGAGCTCCTCGATGACTCGCTCCTGGCGCTCCACAAGCAAAGTGTTCTGCTCGTCCCACTTCTCGTTGAGCGAGTCCTTCTCGGCGGCGAGCGCCTGGTACCGCTCAACCTCCGCCAGCATCTTCTTCTGGTACGCCTCCTCCGTCGCCTTCGCGCTCTCCGCCGCGGAGTCCGCGGACGCCTTGAGCTCCTCCTCGAACTTGAGCTCCTGCTCGTTCTTCGTCTGCGACAGCGCCTCGTATCGCGACTTGTCGCCATCCAGCTCCGCCTGGAACCTCTCCGTCAGGTCCTTGATCTTGGCGTTCATGTCGGCATCCTTCGCGCGCATCTCGCGCTCGTTCTGCAGCGTCAGCTCCGAGACCTGCATCTCCAGCGCGTGCGTCTTGGCGAGGGTCTCTTCCATGTCCGCCTTGGTCACCAGAACCTCCTCGGAGAAGTGCTCCTTGCCCGCGCGCCGCGCCGAGGCGCCGTCCTTGTCCCGGACGTCAAACACCGACACGCAGCCGTCCTCAGACGCCACAAACAGCGCGCCGTCGTCGTGAGACAGCGCCATCTTCGTGACCGCGCCGCTGTGGCACGCCAGGGACTGGAACTCGCCCGTCAGCGGGTACCGGTACGCGCGCACGGACCCGTCGCTCGCCGCCGCGAACATCGCGCCGCTCTTGGAGCTCTTGGGCATCGCCAGCTGCGTCAACAAAACGCCCGTGTCCATCTCACGCACGAGCTGGTGCGTATCGTCAAACTCGCGCAGCGCGTTCGTCTTGGTCACGGCGTCCGCGCCGACGGCGTAGGCGTTCTCCCCGTCCGACGACCCGACGACGCAGCCGTACTCAGTGCCCTTCTTGACGTGCTCTTTTTGCCTCTGGAACTCCTTGGGCGTCCACTCGTACACGGCGCCGTCGACGCCGCAAGAGACGATTTTCGTGTCGTCGGCGTTCCAAAACACAGACTTGACGCGCCCGCCGTGCCCGCGGAAGTTGCCCACGTTCTCCGCGGTGTACGCGTCGTACACCTGCACGACCGAGCCGTTCACCGCCGCGAAGAGCTGGCCGCCGTTGGAGAAGCGGCACTCGCGGCACGCCTTGACGGCGAACTCCTTGTACGCGCGCACGTCGTTCACCAGCAGGTTGCACAGCCGCAGCTTGTCGGCAAAGCCTACCAGCACGTGTAAGCCGCTCGGGTGGAGCGAGACGCTGAACGCCTCCTCCACGAACGTCTTCTCCAGCTCCAGGGTCATGTCCAGGTAGTTCCAGACGCGCACCGTTTTGTCCGCCGAGCACGTCGCGACGAGCGGCTTCTTGACGCAGGCGTCGATCCCGGTCACCGCTTTGCTGTGGAACGGGTTCGAGAGCAGCTCGAACACCATCTCTTCCTCCTTCAGGATGTCGCAGTCCGCCAGGTCCACGACGTACATCTGGTTGTTCTCCAGCGCGCACACGAGCATCTCCTCGGAGGGCGACAGCGTGATGGAGCGCACGCGGCTGGGCGCCGAGGAAGAGCCGCCGAAGCCTTCCTCCCCGTCAATCGGGACGGCAAACGTCTTGACGCGCCTGAACATCTCCTTGTCGTCCGTCTTCTCGTACATGTGCACTTTTCCACCTTCGCCCGCGCAGATGAACCCCTTGGTGCCGTGCGCGATGATGCAGTCGATGCCGCTGCCCGGACCAGGCGAGGGCAGACTCGTGCGGAACTCACCGTCCTCGATCACAAGCAACTCGCCGGTGTCGTCGCCGACGACGCAAATCTGCGTCTTCTGCTCCGCCGACGCGTCGGCGCCGGGATCGTTGTTCCCGGCGGCGTCTTTGCTCCCGTCTTTGTTCGCGTTCGCGGAGACGCCGGCGTCCTCCATGCGGTCGTCTCCCGCGGCGCCCGAGGCAGCGCCCTCCGGCGCCTCCTCCGGTAACCACGCGTGCGCGGTGAAGCCGACGGCGTCTTTCTTGCCGAGCGCGCTCGGCTGCGGCCGGATGGAGTTCTCCGTCATCTTGAAGATGCGGAAGGAGCCCTGGCCCACGAGCGAGGCCGTGCCCGGCTCCTGCGGGTTCCACTTGATCTCGCGCACGGGCGCCACCGGCTGGCTGGGCGCGCGCGCGGGGATCACCGCCACGCACTTCAGCTTTTCCCACTGCCACACCGCGACGTTCCAATCGGGAGCCGCGCCCTGCGCGATGATGTTGCGCCCGTCGGGGGAGAAACAAAGGCTCACGTACTCCTGTCATTCCGCACGCGCGCGTGTGGTCGTCGAATAGGAACGCATCGGGAACGCATCGGGAAGCGAACGTCAGCGCTGAGTTCGGAAACGCGAGCGCGGCGAGACGATTCGCGGCGGGACGCTTCGCGCGGAACGCGTTCGAGAAGATCATCTAGATAGATGTTGGTTTTTTCGTTTCGTCCGTCCCAAGAGAAACGTCGCGCCGGTGCGCTCACGCCAAGCCGCTTCGCGGGTGGGTCCACGCGATTCGTACCTTGGCGTTGACCTCCGCGGAAGACAGGACCTTCCTCCGCTTCGCGTGCGTGGTGAGGTCGAGCACGGATATCGTCGCCTTCTCCGCGCGCTCCGCGATGGCGAGGTACTTGCGGTTCGGGCTCAACGCCAACGCCGTGATCCCCTCGGCGTCGGGGGCGCCGGGGATGAATCTCTGCGTGTTGGACTCGACGTGGTGCAGCACGATCTGGTTCCCCGCGGCGTACAGCACCGTCGTCTCATCCAGGAAGTGCACGTTATCGCGCACATCGCCCTTGGCACCGAAGACGTGCCTGCGTTGGCGGGGACGGAGAGAGGGCGCGGTCAGCGACCGCAGTCGCTTCGGACGAGAAGGGATCGTTGGCGCGCGTGAAATCGAGCGACATTCGCGTCGTGCTGAGAGACGCGTACCTCGGTTCCAGGGTGTTGAAGGTGGCCATCCTCGCCGTCCACCTGCGTTCGGCTCACACAAGTCGCGACGCCCGGAGGACGGTCGTGTCCACGGCTCGGCGCGCGAGCGTGTGCTGCGACGGACGGATTCGCGACGAAAACGAGGTGGCCGGATTTGGAAGCCGACGAGAAAACGAGAGTCTCCCGAAAACGACGATCTGCGGCCGAAACGTGAAACGCAGACAAACGCGCGACGCGGCGACGGATACCCTAATGAGTAGTGTCATGAAACGAGAGCTAAGCTAATGATCGTCGTGCGCGTGCTCCACCTGCGACCACTCCGCCTTGAGCTGTTCCATCTTCATCCCCATCGCGCGCTGCGTCTTGCCCTTGGTCTCCTCGTCCAGCTCATCGCACAGCGCGTAATACAGCGCCAACGTCTGCTCGACGCACTCTTTCGCGATCTCGGCATCCTCGTTGAAGTACGTCGTCCCCACCGCCTCCATCGCGGACTCGATCTCGTCCCGAGCCTCCGTGAACGCGTCGTTGATCTCGTCCATGCGTTTCTTCAGCGCGTCCTCGGTTAAGGGCTCGGAACCAGACGCGGCGAAGCCCCGCGTCCAGGCGGGGGAAATCGGGCGGCACCCGACGTGACGCACGTCGGACCTCGCGACGGCGCCGGCGCCACGCGCCGCGGCGGCGCGCGCGGCCGACGCCGCGGCGGGCACTCGCGCGCCGACGCAGCGTGCGGCATCGCCGGCGAGCCGTACAATCCGCCGGCGAGGGTTCATCGTCGCAGAACCGGGGGGGGTGACGTGTGCGGCGTCTTGTGTTCGTGCCGGTGCCGTCCCCTTGCGAGTCGGCGAAATCGTCGTCCCGGGCAGCCGGGTCAGCAAAAGATCTTCAGGTGAAAGCCAAAAAACACCGCACACTTGTCCTCGTCTTCAGATCCCCGACGCACGTCGCGCGTCCCATGTCGCTCGCGGCTTCCCTCGTGCCCGCTTTCGGGCTTGGCGAGTGCGTCCGCGCCGGCTCCTCGCGGCGCGTGGCGCGCGCGGATGCGCGCGTCGCTCGCTCCGGCGCGCCCCGCGCGTTCGCGCGCACATCCTTCGCCAAGCGCGAGAGGATAGGGCTCGTCGCCCGCGCTTCCGGCGACGCCGAGTCCTCCGGCTCGTCCGCGTCCGTGGAGACGACGGATCCCCCCGCGACCGGCGGCGGCGGACGCTTCAAGCGCCGCGCCCCCGACGCCCCCCCCCCGAAACCCTCCCCCCTCGGCGCCGGGCCGGACGCCGCGAAGACGAGCTCCATCAAGGTGATTCCGGTCGAGCAGCGTTCGCGCGACGCCTTCCAGGGCGTCGCGAAGGTTGACGAGGAGGACACGCGCGGCCGCGCGGTGGCGCTGGTCGCCGGGGACATCGCCGCGCTGATGCTGTTCGCGGCGATCGGCCGCGGGAACCACGGCGAAGGTGTGTTCCTCGCAGACGTCGCCGCGACCGCGGCGCCGTTCGCGGCGGGGTGGTTCCTGGCGTCGCCCGTCGCCGGCACCTTCGGTTTGGCGGCGCGCGGCGCGAAGGTTGGTCCCGCGGCGGCGGCGGCGGCGAAGGGGTGGGCGCTCGGCATCCCCGCCGGCTTGGTGTTCCGGGGCATCGCCAAAGGCGCGGTCCCCCCGAAGCCTTTCGTGATTGTCAGCCTGGCGGCGACCGGCGTGTTCTTAATCGGGTGGCGCGCGTGGTTCGCGAAAAGCGCGGGCGGGGACGTGGACGGGAACAAAAAAGGGAACCCGCTCGAGTTCATGGGTCTGCTCATGAGCCTCACCAAGCGGTGGTGACCGACGAACGAACGAGCGCGTGTTTTTCTCTCGTACGAGTCCGCGGCATACGACCATAGACTACGTAGCCACATACGTCCGGACGTGTCTGATACCGTACGGTAGTTCAATGAATGATACCTTCATAAAATGCATAGTACTATGGACTAGTTTCGAAAACGCTCTCGACGTGCTTCTAAACGCGCGCGAAACTGTTTCGCGGCGCGTCGTCCAACGTGGCGTTAAACGAGCGCTTGTTCAAATCATCGCCCGGCTTTCTCGGCTCGTAGTGCCCCGGACCGGGCACAAACGCTTCGCTCGACCCGAAGCGCGCCGAGGCGCTGCGGAAGGAAGACCGGCCCTTCATTCCGAACGCCTCCTTCGACGATTCACCGAAAGAAAAAACGTCGTAGGTTCCGGGGCCGGGCTCCTCGGCGGCGGCGGGTCCCGTCGCCGCCAAAACGCCCTTCCGAGGCGTTTTGTTTTTGGTCTCGTCGAACGCGTGCCACCGCTCCACCGTCGCGACGAGGCGGGCTTCGTCGGCGCCCGTCCTCTCGCGACCCGCGTCGGGAAGCGTAGTCGCGCGCGGACTCTCGGACGGACTCTCCGCGGAATCGCCGAGTCGTCCCGCGACGGAGGTCCGCGCGGCGATGACCTCCGCCGCCCGGAAGGAGGACGTCGCCGGTTTGCGAGCCGCGGTCATCCTCGGCGCCCACGCGTCCGGCAACGGGTACGCGCCGGGCCCGGGTCCGGCGGCTTCCGCCTTTCTTTCGTCGCGAGCGCCGGGCGCGAACGCGGTGCGGCGGCGCGCGGCGGCGGCGGCGGCTTCCGCGGCGGCACGCCGCGCGGACGCGGCGGCGTCCGATATGCCGTGCGCGAAGCCCCCGCCCGCGCGCACGTACCGGTACTTCGCGACGTCTTCCGCTTCCGGCGAAATGTTTTCGCCAACGCGGATGCGCTCCGCGCCGGTTTCGTCGAAACCGGTCTCGTCGAACGCGCCGTCGGCGCGCACGAAGCGCCCTTCGCGCAACACCAAACGTCCGACGGCGGTCGCGTCGACGCGCGTCCGCCGCTCGCCCGTGCCGAAACCCGCGCCTTTCGAGCGGACGCCGCTTTGGATTTCTTTCGATTTTCCGTCGCCGTCCTCCCCGCCGCTCGGGCGCGTCGGGTACGCGCCCGGCCCGGGCACGAAAGTGCTGTCGTCCCCGAACCGAGCCGCCGCGTTTAGGAAGGGTTTCTTCTTCTCGGGGTCCACAGGGCCGAACGCCGAGAGAGGCACGCCCGCGCGCGTGGAGCGCGGGCGGTTCTCGGTCGATCGCCTCGCGTTCGCCCCGCCGAACGCCCGCGCGACCTCCTCGGCGAAGGTCTCCGGCTTCTCGGCGTACGCGCCGGGGCCGGGGCTCGGCGCAGGGGCCAGCTGGTATCCCATCTTCGAGGAGCCTCCGAACGGAGGCGCGGGGGGCGGCGAAGCCGAGCCCGGAACGCGCGAAGCCACGTCCCGCGGCGTTTGTTTTTCCCCCGCGGCCTCCGCGCCGGCGACGAGCGTGGACGCCGCGTCGGCGTCGTCCGAGCCGCCTCGCCGCGCGTCCCGGGACCCGGGGACGCCCACGAACGCGTCGTCGCGGTGCCTGTACGCATCCCGCACAGCCGCGAGACGCGTGCGCCGCTCGGCCTCGCGACGCCGGCGGAGCGCGGCGGCGTCCGGTCGCTCGACGGCGGCGGCGGCGGCGGCGGCGTCCGCCGCGGCGGCGACGCGCGCCGCCAACGCGTGCCTCCTGCGTATCGCCTCCACCAGCATCTCGCCGCGCGTGGGCTCCGCGCCGCGCGGCATCGCGCGCAGCGGCGCGGGGTCGAACGGGTCCGTCGAGAGCGAGTCCGGGTCGATCGCGGGCGCGGTGAAGAACGCGTCGCGTTTACGACACGAGCGCGTCTTCGTATGAGTACCAGTCTTCGCGTCGGCGTTCGCCTCCGCGCTCGCCGCGGTGGCGTTTTTTTTTTCGTCTTCGCGAACCGTCGCGGCGGATGCTCCGCCGAGACCGTCGTCGTCACCTTCGCTCACACGCGCGATTCTCTCGCGAGGACGAGGACGAGGACCTCGCGCGACATACGTCGCGGTCTCCGCGTTCTCGTCCCCGCTGTGCGCCGGTGAGTGGAACGCGCGGCGCGTCCGCGCGTCCGCGCCGGATGGGGCGATTCGACGCCTCGAGCGCCATCCGTCAGCCTCGAGCGCGTAGTCCGCGGGGCCGGGGGAGGAGCGCTGCGGCTCGCGCTCGCCCGCCTCCAGGCCTCTGGCGTCCTTGCCGAACCGGCCGGCGCCGCCCTTGCGCTCCTGCACTGACGCGGCAGCCTCGGCCGCGTCGAACGCGCCCGGCCCGGGCGTGCGATTCGCGAGGCCGACGTTTCCGGCGTCCAGCGTCCGGCGCTCGGTCGAGGCGAACGGCGCGTACCCGTGAGCCCCCGCGCGGCTCACCAGCGCGAGGTACGCACCCGGCCCGACATGCGCGCCGGTGGTGGGCGTGACCTCGCCCACCTTCCGCCGCTCGCGGTGGACGAACGCCATGTGACCGCGCGAGTGCGCGCGATTTCGGCACTTCCCAGCTCAAAGCCACTTCTTTCGTCAGGCGGGGCCGCGGGACGAAAAGCCACGAGGAAACACTGTTCCCTCGTCAGTCTCG
>Ga0209652_1002349_pt1 | contig 14711 bp, 15 predicted proteins | sample SaaInl74LU_5_DNA_FD_184641 | JGI IMG/M metagenome (GOLD analysis project Ga0209652, IMG submission 184641) | Marine microbial communities from expanding oxygen minimum zones in the Saanich Inlet - ESP_74LU_5_DNA (SPAdes) (version 2) | ecosystem: Environmental > Aquatic > Marine > Intertidal zone...
GTCGAAGGCAGGCGCCCACTGAGAGCTGAGATTCAGGCACTTGTTGTGAAGAGTAGCTCCCCGCAGCCAAGGCGTGTCACAAACGGCGTGGACAGCTCCCGAGTGGCAATGCTGCTTGCTGTGCTGGAGCGAAGAGCAGGAATCTCGCTTAGCGACAAGGATGTTTATGTCTCAACGGTTGGCGGAATGAGAATTATTGAGCCCGCCGCCGATCTGGCAATCGCGATTGCCATTGCTTCTGCAGTCAGCGACAAACCCGTATCAACCAAAGTCGCGGCCTTCGGTGAAATATCACTATCGGGGGAGGTCCGCGGGGTTGCTAATCTTTCGCAGCGAACCAATGAGGCCAGTCGACTGGGCCACAAGATAATTATTGATTCAACAAGTGGGCAGCTAAAAAAGGCCCTCACTCAAGCACTGGCCCAATCGGACCAGTCGCAATAGGTGTCTAGTTGAGGATGAAGCGAACATCCTCGGAGATAACTCCGTTCACCTCAGCTTTTAGCTTGTAGGTGGCGCCGCCGCCGGGAACTGCCTGCATCCCCTGGGCTGCACTACAGCCTTCAGAAGATGAATAAACCCGATCCCAGGCAGATGGCTCAGCCTTCAGCGGGACATTGGCCTGAAGCAAAACAGTCAAATCTTTGCTGTCGGACCGATCACAGTCCCTTGACGAATAATAGGTTTGCTCGCCCGATGTGATGGTGAAGAAAGTCACTCTTGATCCAACATTAAACCGGCAGTCCACCAAACCAGTGTTGGTTACTTCGTACCAAAGATACGGAATCGCATCGGATGAAAAATTATTTAGAGTTTCGCTGACTTGAGTTGCCTGATCGAAGGTCCCGACCATTGCTGCCAATGAGACCACGCCTGGTGCACAATCAGTGATTTCAGCCGCAACACCCACTTCGGTTTCCTCGGGAGCAGGCTCAACCTGGGCCTGGCTCTGCCCAATTACAAGCTGGGATACTAACCAAATTGCGATCACTAAAACCGCCACAATGCCCAAGGCTGCGACTCGTCTTCTTCTAATGATCACGGGGTCTAGATGGGTCATGGGACAAATCTAGCTAGAGGTGCTTGAGCATGCGCGAGTTTCCAAGCGTGTTTTGCTTAACTCTTGCAAGATCCAAAAATTCTGCGACGCCGTTATCGTGAGAACGAACTAGCTCTGCGTAGGTGGCTGGGTCGACTGGAACATCTGATATCACCTGATAGCCATTTGCAGAGAAAAATTCTTTTTCGAATGTCAGACAAAACACCCTTGTCACGCCAAGGGCCTTTGCCCTGGCTTCAAGTTCGAACAACAGCGCCTTACCAATGCCCTGGCGCTTGGACTGCTCGTCAACCGCTAAAGTCCTGACCTCAGCTAAGTCTTGCCACATCACATGCAGCGCACCGAATCCAAGCAGCTTGGAATCTTGCTCGGCAACCACAAATTGTTGAATTGCTTCGTAGGTTTCGACCATTTCTTTGCCAAGCAGCACTCGGTTATCGACCAAGGGCGCAGCAATTTTGCTTATGGCTGGGACATCGGTGGTTTTAGCTGATCGGATTTGGAACATTAGGTAATTATGAACTACTCAAGCCTTGAGAGAAAGCAAGACTTCGTTGCGCCTCAGAAAAAACGGGGTTGTTGGGGCGTTGTAGCGCGCATAAATCGGCGTCGGTTCAAACTCAATTCCTTGGGCCGAAAGCAGATCCTTGAGTTTTCTTTCGTTATTTGGAAACGATTGATTGCCCACCGTGCCAGAGAACCTGATGGCCGCCATTTTTACCGCCGGATGCTCGGTAATCTTTAGGTGAGCTCCAGCCGGGGTGGGCATGTCAGCCATCGCCATGTCATGAGGCATCACAAAAGAAACTTCAAATCCATCATCCACGGGAACTTCAGTGACCGGGGTGGTCATTGGGATTTGCCTTGACTCTTGATTGCCCCCAAAAATGAAATTCGCGAGCTTTCTAAAGGCCTGATTGCCAGCGGAAAGCATGTTTCCGGATTCAAGCGTAGAGACGGTGATGAAGGGCGCATACGCGCGCACTTCAAAGTCCTTATAGGACTTCACCACCTCGTACTTTTGGACCTCGGTCATGCCTTGGCTACGGTCTCAGTCTCTCGGGAGTTTGCAACGAAACTGAACTCGCCCTCGAGGTAATCAACCAAAATATCCTGCGAGTTGCCGATGTAGCCGGTGAGGATACGCTCGGAAATTGCATCTTCAATTTCACGCTGCACGGCTCTTCGAAGCGGCCTGGCTCCCATTGTCGGCTCGTATCCAAGCTCGATTAGTCTCTCCTTGGCCGATGTGGTCAAAGTCAGCTTCAAATCGCGGTCGTCCAAACGAAGCTGAAGCCTCGAAATAAACAGATCAACAATCTGCAATAGCTCCTCACGAGATAGCTGTGGGAAGACGATTACGTCATCAACTCGGTTCAAGAACTCGGGCTTGAAATTCTTCTTCAGCTCCTCGTTCACCTTGCCCTTCATTTGGGTGTAGTCATTCTGGCTGTCACCCTCGAGAGAGAAACCAAGTGTGCTGCCAGTGATTTCCCTGGTGCCCAAGTTTGTGGTCATGATGATGATTGCGTTCTTGAAGTCCACAACGCGTCCCTGGCCGTCGGTCAAACGACCCTCTTCGAGAATCTGCAACAGCGAGTTGAAGATGTCCGGGTGGGCCTTTTCGATCTCATCGAACAGCACAACTGAGAATGGCTTACGACGAATCTTCTCGGTCAGCTGACCACCTTCTTCGTAGCCAACGAAGCCCGGAGGGGCTCCAAATAGCCTAGAAACAGTGTGCTTCTCGCTGTACTCGCTCATGTCAAGCGCGATTAGTGCGTCCTCGTCCTCAAACAAGAACTCCGCCAGGGCCTTGGCCAACTCGGTCTTTCCAACACCGGTCGGGCCGGCAAAGATAAACGAACCAGATGGGCGCTTCGGATCTTTCAACCCTGCACGCTGGCGGCGAATGGTCTTTGAAAGCGCAGCAATTGCCTGCTCTTGGCCAATGACTCGCTTGTGGAGACCGTCCTCCATGTAAATAAGCTTGGCGCCTTCGTCCTCGCCTAGCTTGAATACTGGAATACCAGTTGCCTGAGCAATAACTTCGGCGATAAGTGCTTCGTCAACAACCCCTGGGGTGTCTAAGCTGCCATCGCGGAATTCTTTCTCCATGCGAACCTTTTCGGCGGTGAGCTTTTTCTCCTCATCGCGCTTGGTTGCTGCGGCTTCAAAGTCTTGATCTGCAATCGCCTGCTCTTTGGCTTGGCGCACGACAGCCACTTTTTCTTCCATTGCCTTGAGCTCTGGAGGAGCTGACAGGAAGCTGAGCCTCAACCTGGCACCGGCCTCATCAATCAAGTCAATGGCCTTGTCCGGCAGGAACCTGTCGGTCACGTAGCGATCGGACATTGAGACTGCTGCAACGATTGCACCGTCGGTTATCGAGACCTTGTGGTGAGCCTCGTAGCGGTCGCGCAGTCCCTTAAGAATGTTGATCGCAAGAGCCGGGGATGGCTCGGCAACCTGAATGGACTGGAACCGCCGGGCCAACGCAGCATCTTTTTCAAAGTGCTTGCGATATTCATCTAGGGTTGTCGCCCCGATGGTCTGAAGCTCGCCTCTTGCGAGCATCGGCTTCAAGATCGACGCGGCATCGATAGCGCCCTCTGCGGCTCCGGCACCAACAAGGGTGTGGATTTCATCGATAAAAGTAATGATGTCTCCGCGAGTGCGGATTTCCTTTGTTACTTTCTTTAGTCGCTCTTCAAAGTCACCACGGTAACGGGACCCCGCGATAAGGCTTCCCATGTCAAGGGTGTAAAGCTGCTTGCCACGCAGCGTTTCCGGCACTTTTCCAGCAACGATTGCAAGAGCCAACCCTTCGACAATTGCCGTTTTTCCAACCCCTGGTTCACCAATCAAAATCGGGTTGTTCTTGGTTCGGCGGGAAAGAATCTGCATTACGCGTTCGGTTTCTTTGTCACGACCCACTACTGGGTCAAGTTTTCCTTCTGCGGCAGCGTGCGTGAGGTTCCTGCCGTACTGGTCAAGGATCGTGGAACCCTTGGCCTGAGGCTGGGCTTCTCCGCCAACTGAAACGCTTTCCTTGCCCTGGTAACCAGATAGCAACTGAATAACTTGCTGACGAACCTTGTTTGTGTCGGCTCCGAGCTTGGTTAGCACCTGAGCAGCAACACCCTCACCCTCGCGAATTAGTCCAAGAAGTAGGTGTTCGGTTCCGATGTAGCTGTGTCCTAGCTGAAGTGCCTCTCGCAGGCTTAGCTCAAGAACCTTCTTGGCCCTTGGAGTAAAAGGAATGTGACCGGATGGCGATTGCTGGCCCTGACCGATAATGTCCTGGACCTGTTCTCTAACCTGCTCGAGGTTAATGCCGAGCGCCTCTAGCGCCTTCGCGGCAACGCCCTCGCCCTCGTGAATCAGACCGAGCAAGATGTGCTCAGTTCCGATGTAGTTGTGGTTTAGAAGCTTGGCCTCTTCTTGAGCAAGCACAACGACTCTGCGAGCCTTGTCTGTAAATTTCTCGAACAAGTTAGCACCTTTCAAAATCCGTAATCAAAATGCTACGGGGGTGCTTGACACAAAACTAGCGCTGTTCGCCCAAGGCGTTAGCGCGTTTAGCCCGCTCTTCTGCTTCGATCTTCGCGTAGACATCGCGCTCACCTTTATCGGCGCGCAAGATGGAGCGCATCATGATCCAAAATATCACTCCGACCGCGGCTGGCGGAATCAGTGAAATTAACACGTCTAGCAAGGTCTCCCAAGCAGTCATCTCCACCTACTTCACCAACGGGAACAAGATGGTTTCCCGAATACCTAGGCCGGTGAGCGACATTAAGAGTCGATCGATACCGAGCCCTAAGCCACCGGAAGGCGGCATACCAAACTCCAAAGCCTTCAAAAACTCTTCATCCAGCTTCATAGCCTCCGGATCTCCGGTGGCCGCCAATTGCATTTGAGCCACGAAACGCTCTCGCTGGACAACCGGGTCCACCAACTCGGAATAACCAGTGGCTTGCTCGTAGCCCATGATGTAAAGATCCCATTTTTCAACAACGCCAGCTTTACTGCGATGGTCTCTAGTCAGAGGTGAAGTGTCCACCGGAAAATCAATCACAAACGCAGGACCGGTAAGCCCAGGCTTCACAAAGTGCTCCCAAAGCTCTTCAACATACTTTCCGTGCAGCGGGTGGTCGATTTCAATGCCGACGGTGTCTGCAAGCTTCTTCAACTCCGCAACTGAAGTTTCCGGTGTGACTGTCACCCCGCAGGCCTCCGACAAGGATTCATACATCGAAACTCTTGGCCAAGTGCCGCTTAGGTCGTTCACCGTGCCGTCCTCGAGCTGAACCACTTGAGTTCCAAGAACATCGGATGCGGCGTTTTGAATTAGGGCTTGAGTCAGATCCATCATGGTGTGGTAATCGCCGTATGCCTCGTAGGCCTCGAGCATTGCAAACTCAGGTGAGTGGGTTCTGTCCGCGCCTTCGTTTCTGAAGTTTCGGTTTATTTCAAAGACTCTTTCCAAACCACCAACAACCGCTCGCTTCAGGAATAGCTCCGGTGCAATTCGAAGATACAAGTCAGTGTCAAAGGCATTCGAGTGGGTCTTGAACGGCCTGGCAGATGCGCCGCCGTGCATGACCTGCAGCATCGGTGTCTCAACCTCAATAAAGGCCTGCTTAGCAAAAGTGTTTCGAATCGACTGCATCACTCCAGCGCGAATCTTCACGACCTCGCGAGCCCGGTCTCGGACAATCAAATCGATGTAGCGGTGTCGAACTCGAAACTCTTCGCCCAGTTCGTTATGAAGGTTAGGCAGTGGCCGAAGAGTCTTTGCTGCCATTAGCCACTTGGTGGCCAAAACACTTAGCTCGCCTCGCTTAGAAGTAATAATCTCGCCCTCGACAAAAACATGATCACCCAAATCGACAAGGTCTTTCCAGCTGTCAAGCTGCTCTTGCCCGGCTTTATCAAGACTGATCATTGCCTGGATTCGCTCCCCAGAGCCGGACTGCAAAGTGGCGAAGCAAAGCTTGCCAGTGTTTCGAAGAAACATGATTCTTCCGGCCAGCCCGACTTGGTCACCGGTCGCGATGTCCTGTTCAAGATTTGGATACTTGGCCTTGGTCGCCTCGATGGTGTGGGTGATTGGCAGCGTTACTGGGTAAGCGGAGCCCAGAGCGTTTAACCGCTCCCGCTTGTCCATCCGGACAGCAATTTGCTCGGGGAGGTCTATCTCCTCGTACTCTTCGCCCACTTTAGACACCACCTACTAATAAATTATCGATTAGACGAACTTCTCCGACCCATCCGGCAATCACCATTCTGGCGCCTGCTACGCCTTCGGTGACCGCAAAAGTTTCCGGGTCAACTAGTTCTAGATAGTCAAGTCTAATAATTGGATCGAGCTGCGCCATTGCAGCCTCGATGCAGTCAGCTTTTGTTTTCTTTTTTGAGCCCGCAATCAAGGCCTTATGAAGTGTCCTTGCGGCCGGAATTAGATCCTTGGGGATGCGCTGGTTCCTGCTTGAAAGAGCTAAGCCTTCTTCATCACGCACTGTTTCGCAGGCCACTACTTTTATTGGTTCGCGATCCCCGTTGGCAACCTGTTGCCGAACCATTTGGGTGACCAACATCAACTGCTGCGCATCCTTGGATCCAAAGAACACAACATCAGGTTGAACCAAATTGAACAACCGATTGACCACTGTCAGCATGCCGTCAAAGTGGCCAGGCCTAACTGTTCCCTCAAACAGAGCCCCAAGCTCACCAGCGGATATTTCCTTGACGCCACTCGCCGGATAAACCTCATTACTACTTGGGGCAAACAAAACATCAACCCCGGCGTCGCTTAGCACCCGGGCATCAACGCCGAGGGTTCGAGGATAGTTTTCCAGATCGTCGCCCTCACCGAATTGTCTTGGGTTCACGAAAACCGACACCACAATAAACAAACCTTGGTCTTGAGCTTTTTTGACCAAGGACAAATGTCCTTTGTGAAGTGCTCCCATCGTTGGGATAAACCCAACGCGTTTTCCGTCGGTATCAGCGATCGCTAAAGCTTGTTCTAATTCGACAATCTTTTGAGCTAGTTGCATCAGAGCGCATCCTTCGGGTCAATCTTGCTAACCGGCTGCGACAGCGCAGTCTCGACAGCACTTCTAACTACCGGTGCTATTAGTCTGGCGGGGTTTTGGATTCCTGCGTCTTCCAAAATGCCAAGAGCTTGTCTGACAACCAAAGAGGAAAAACTATTCGCAACCTCAAAAGCCTCTGCGTAGGCGGCTCTTTGGTCCTCAGTTATCACCATTGGCTCAGCGCCTAGCTCAATGGCCAAGGCCTCGGCAATGGGCGTGAGGGGCTCTGGCGCGCTCACAGCAATAGAGGTGTTTTTTAGAACAGTTAGGTCCATTGATGTGCCAGTGAAGTGCATCACCGGATGCATGGCGATCGGAATTGCTCCAAATCTGGCAGCATCCGCTAACACCGAATACCCAACCAATGGCGAGAGGTGGACCACTATTTTCTTTGGTCCAAACAATCCAAGATCGGCCAGCCCTGCGCAAGTTATTTCCAAGTCACTCGAGGGGATTGCAAGCAAAACTAAATCAGCATCCTCAACAACCGCTGCCATATTGGCGATTGGCACGTCGGGAATCAGTGCTTCGATTCGATCGATGGCCTCAGGGCTTTCAACGAATACTCCGATTAGCTCATGCCCGGCTGCAGCCCAGGCTTTGGCAAGTACCGGGCCGGCTGGGTCATCCCCGACAACACCAATCTTCATCTAGCTAGCCTTCCAGTTTCAATCAGAATCAGAACTCGGTGGCGTTTTGCAGTTCCACTGCGAAACCAATCCACCGATTGTTAAGGCTACGGCGCCAACTAACCCAAACGAGCTGGATAGCATCAAATTCTCCGGCGCAACGCTAAAACTTACGAGCCAAATAATCACGCCGACGTGCCAGCCGGCGAACAACGCGCCAGCCAAAACCGAAGCTCTTGCAAGAATCAAGACTCGAACGGCGTAAAAGGGGTTTGGCCTTTCTGGCCTTATTCCTTCTTTGTAGCGTCCAAGTTGCTTGCGATATCGGTAAATCGGAAAACTGAATAGGTAGTTTGCGAGCGCAAGCACCAGCAAGCTGATTGGCAAGCTGATCGGACTGGCAGGAAAAACATAGCCAAACCCTGCTGAGAGCTGAGCCACAGTAAGACCCAGGACTAGGCCAACAACTGAAAATCCGGCCGCTGATTTGCCCATCGATCCATTCACTGGATTACCCAGACCATTGAATCCATGCCCTTTGCCAGTTCCTTGACTGGGCCAACCCCGGTGAGCGCACCATCTGGGTCTACTTCCAACCAAGGAATCAGAACGAATGCTCTCTCTTGGGCTCTGGGATGAGGAATGACAAGCGATTTGGTATCAACGACGCTGGTCCCAAATGTGATGATGTCAAGATCTAGAGTGCGCGCTGCCCATTTGGTCGAGCGAATCCTGCCAAATTTATTCTCGATTTCGTTGAGCCTCGAAAGTAACTTTTTTGGAGAAAGAGAAGTGTCGATGATTGTCACGGCGTTTATATACTCCGGCTCACTTGGATCGACACCCTGCTCAGTGAGGGCCTGGGAGCGGTATTTTTTTGAGCTCGCAACTAGTTCAACGCCGCGAAGTTTGCCGATTTGTTTTTGAGCCTTAGAGATAGTTTTTTCTTTATCGCCCAGGTTTGCTCCCAGAGCTATGACGGCCCTAGTTTTCATCTCTTGATCCAGCCAGGGTTACTGACACATCTTGAAACTTTTGGCCGAGCGGGGCATTTGGTTTGTGAACAGTGACTGTTGAACGAAGAACCCGCGGATCATATTTCAAACAAGCACTAACCAGAGCCCTCGCCAGTGACTCAATTAGATCAAATCGCGTTCTTGCTGATAACTCAGTTACCAAATCAGCGATAGCAGCATAGGAAACGGTGGAATCAATAGAATCCTCCAAACCAGAATCAACATCCAGGTGAATATCAATTAGAAACTCTTGACCGAAGTCCTTTTCATGCTGCTGGACACCGTGATAGCCGAAGACCGATAGGCCGTCGATTCTGATTTTATAAATCACTTGGTCTCCTGATGATTCTTCAAGGAAGAAACGATGGCGATTGCATCGCTGGTGCTTTGAACGTCGTGAACCCTCACACCCCATAGTTTTCGCTGAAGCAACAAAGCTGTCAAGACCGCAGTGGCAACATCTCGTCTCGGCATAGACACCGAAGCCGGATCTCGGGCGCTCAACGCGTGAGCTAAAAAGCGTTTTCTGGAAGCCCCAACCAAGACCGGTAGACCCAGTTGCTCAAGCTCATCCAGGCGATTCACTAGGTCCCAGTTTTGGTAAATGTCTTTTGCAAAACCTAGGCCCGGATCAACGACAATTCGACTTCTTGAGATCCCGGCAGCTACCGCCATAGCGACCTGTTCAGCTAGCTCCGCAACAACCTCGCGCGCGACATCAGAGTAATGAGCCATGGATTCCATTTTGTCCGCGTGACCGCGCCAGTGGCCGAGCACATACTTGCAATCTAGATCCTGGATAGCCGCGAACATCTGAGGGTCCGAAAGCCCACCGGAGATGTCGTTGACGATGCTTGCGCCGGCCTTGACAGCCTTTCTTGCCGTGGCTGCGTTCATTGTGTCAACCGAGATAGTGATATCAAGATCGCTCTTGATGGCCTCAATAACCGGAAGAATTCTTGCCTGCTCTTCGGCCGGAGTCACCCGCACCGCTCCTGGCCTTGTCGACTCCCCACCAACATCGATGATTTGTGCTCCTTGAGCGCTCAACATACTCGCCTGCGCCAGAGCCCTTGCGGGTTCTAGGAATTGCCCACCGTCACTGAAAGAGTCCGGGGTTACATTCAGCACGCCCATTAGTAGCGGCCTGGTCCAGCCCGTCATGATTTTTTATTTATTAGCCCCAGGACCTCAGCGCGATAGCTGGGTTCTGTGTATAGGCCCCTTGATGCCAGGGTCACGGTATTTACATCAGGTTGGCGAGCACCCCTGGATGCAACGCACTGATGCCTGGCTTCAATAACAACTAAAACACCCTTGGCATCTAGGGCCTTTTCGAGAGCGTCCGCCACCTCGGCGGTTAGGTTCTCTTGAAGTTGAGGCCTTGCCGCCAGAACCTCAAGAACACTCGCAAGCCTTCCAAGACCCGCCAGCTTTTTGTTCGGCAAATAGGCAATGTGGGCGACTCCGGTAAAAGGAAGTAGGTGATGTTCACAGATCGACACCAGCTCGATGTCCTTGAGGATTACCGCCTCGGAGTTGACTGCATCAAACATGTCGCCGATTACGCTTTGAGGATCAACCCCAATGCCGCGAAAAAAAGAGGTGTAGGCCTCGGCGACTTTGGTGGGGGTGTTTTTCAAAGCAGGCCGGTTGGGATCTTCGCCGATTGCCTCGAGAAGTTCGACTACTGCCGCCTTGATGCGATCAGTCTGCATTTTTGACTGCCGGTTCTGTTTTGTCCTCAAGAGCTTCTAGCTGAACAACCTTGCGCTTGGGAACCGCGATCGGGCCCTTGTTAGTGCCAGTCCGCTTGGTCGAGGATCGCCATGCGGTTCTTGCCGGAACCTTCTTCACAGCCTTAAAGATCTTTGCTATCTCGTCTTGATTTAGGGTCTCCTGCTCAAGCAATGATTTAGCAAGCTTGTCCAAAACAGCTCTGTTCGTCGTTATGGCTTTATAGGCCTCATCTTGGGCTCGATCCAGAATTGCGCTTACTTCCGCGTCCACCTGCTGAGCCATCTCGTTTGAGTAGTTCGCGTGGGTCGCCAGTTCGCGGCCCAAAAACGGCTCGTTGTTTCCGCTGCCAAGAGAGATGGCACCAATCTTTTGACTCATGCCGTACTTGGTAACCATTTGGCGGGCAATGCTCGTTGCCTTCTCAAAGTCGTTAGAGGCTCCAGTTGTAGGGTCCTTGAACACAACTTCTTCTGCGATACGGCCTCCCATTGCGTAGGCAATCTGATCCAGAAGCTGGTTGCGGCTGATTGAATAACGATCTTCCATGGGCATAACCATGGTGTATCCAAGAGCTCGCCCTCTTGGCAAAATAGTGACCTTGGTAACCGGATCCGAGTAGTTTCCTGCGCCGGCAACAAGTGCGTGACCAGCTTCGTGATATGCAGTTACTAGACGCTCTTGATCTTTCATGATCGAGGACTTCTTCTGAGGTCCACCGATCACGCGGTCAATAGCCTCATCGATAATCTCGTCGGTTATTTCGGTGCGGTTGAGTCTCGCGGCCAGGAGTGCAGATTCGTTCAGCACGTTTGCAAGATCAGCACCGGTGAACCCAGGTGTGCGTCTGGCAATCAGGCTCAAATCCACGCCTTCGGCAATTGGCTTGGACTTTGAGTGGACCTTCAAAATCTTTGCGCGACCCTTTAGATCAGGAGCAGTCACGCCAACTTGGCGATCGAATCTGCCCGGGCGCAACAAGGCCGGATCCAAAACATCCGGTCGGTTTGTTGCAGCAATCAAAATAACGCTGGCGTTGGTGTCAAAGCCATCCATCTCGACCAGCAACTGGTTTAGAGTCTGCTCGCGCTCATCGTTGCCGCCACCAATTCCAGTTCCGCGGTGACGGCCAACTGCGTCGATCTCATCGATGAAAATAATTGCGGGGGCAGCCTGCTTGGCCTGCTCGAAGAGATCTCTAACTCGAGAAGCTCCAACTCCCACGAACATCTCTACGAAGTCAGAACCTGAAATCGAGAAAAAAGGAACTCCGGCTTCGCCTGCAACTGCCTTCGCGATCAGAGTCTTTCCGGTTCCCGGAGGGCCGTAAAGCAGTACTCCTCGAGGAATCTTTGCGCCCATGTCCAAAAACTTCTTTGGGTTCTTTAGGAAATCTTTTAGCTCCGTGAGCTCTTCAATGGCCTCTTCGATCCCGGCAACATCATCGAAGGTGACATCGGAAGTCTCCTTTGTGACCATCTTCGCCTTGGATTTACCAAACTGCATGACCCCTCGGCCACCGCCAGACATAGAGCTCATCAAGAACCAGAACAGTGCTCCGATGATGATGAATGGTAACAACGAGCCCAGAATTGCTAGATACCAGGGGGTAGAGGGAACTTCGTCTGTCCAACCCTCTGAAATTTGAGAGTCAGCAACAATTTCAGCAACGGTTACAGCTCGACCTGACACAAAGTAGAACTGAACGCTCTGGCCGTACTCGGCATCCGGGTTTCTAAGCTCTACGTCAACGCGCTGGTTGCCATCAAAAATGGTGACCTTTTCAGCGGCACCGGATTTGATCATCTCGAGACCAACTTGAGTGTCCACCTTGGTGAACTGCTGGGCGCCAATAAGGCTTGTTCCGATAAGAAGAACCGACAGCGCGAGCGCTATCCAAAGCCACGGGCCACGCAAAAACTTCTTGAAAGTCATGGGTGTCTTTGCCTTGCTCTTGTCTTTAGGGGTCATATCCTTCGAAGAGGCTTCGTCTTTTTTGGCTGCGTCTTTGTTAGCTAGGTCTTTTTCAGTCGGGTCTTTTTTGGTCAGGTCTTTTTTGGGTGCGGTGTCTTTTTTAGTTGCCATGTCTTTATTCGATGCCATTCGTTTAAGAGTAGACCGCAGGTGACAGCACGCCAACTCCGTCTAATGATCGGTAACGCTCGTTGTAGTCGAGTCCGTAACCAACTACGAACTCATTGGGGATATCAAACCCCACCCACCTGACATTTATCTGAACCTTTGCAGCATCTGGCTTGCGAAGCAAAGTGACCACCTCAACCGAGGCTGCACCTCGGTTGGCAAGGTTGGTGGTTAGCCAAGAAAGAGTCAGACCAGAATCGATGATGTCCTCCACGATCAACACGTGTCGGTCGGTAACGTCAGTGTCAAGATCCTTGAGGATTCTTACTACCCCTGAAGAAGTGGTTCCGGAGCCGTAGGAAGAAACTGCCATCCAGTCTTGGGAGGTTGAAAGCTGCATTGCCCTGGAAAGGTCTGCCACGAATGGCACGGCACCCTTTAGCACTCCAACTAGAAGCGGGTCCTTGTCTTGGTAATGAGCATCAATCTGTCCAGCAAGCTCTAAAACCTTCTCGGCAATTTGGTCTGCAGTGACTAGCACCGTCGTAATGTCTGGGTGATTTAAGTGCAATGCACGGCTCCCGTTTGATAGATGGTTAGACGCTTTTAAAGACAAGCTCTTGGCTTACTCGCTCTACTGTAATGCCAGAAAGAACCAGCTTGTTTTGTCCGTGCCAATTAGTAATAAGTTCATCGATTCCGATCACTTGAGATCGAGAAACAGTCTTCGCGCCGGTAGCAATTGCCACCTCAAACAGCGCCCTTCGGCGAAGCCCCGGGAGCACTCCTCTAAGGCTTGCAATCGATAACTTAGTTTCGTTACTAGAACTTGAGACGGTTGCCTCTGCAACAAGCTCTTGAGCCACGGAAAGCAGAACATCATCTGACTCGCTGGCGAGTTCGGCGGTTCTGGCAAGAGCGCTTGCGAACCCCGGACCAAGCTCGGATTCCAGCGTGTCAAGTAGCTGTCGAATGCGCACTCGGGTGAACTTCGGGTCCTTGTTGTGAGGGTCCTGCCAGGCTTCGATATCTTGGTCAAGACAGGCCTGTAAAAGAACTTCGCGCTTGATACCAAGCAAGGGCCTGACTAGTTTTTTGTTCTCATCAAAATCTTGCATGCCCGCAATTGAGCGCAAGCCCGAGCCGCGCGTGAGTCCCAGCAAAACCGTCTCGGCTTGGTCTTCGAGGTTGTGGCCCAAGAATATAACTTCGGCGCTAACTAGCTTTCGAGCACGCTCTAGGGCTTCATATCTGGCAGTTCTGGCGGCGGCTTCCGGGCCATTGCCGGCTTCGACCACGGTAATGGTTTCGATGACTACTGGATCAGCACCGAGTTCTTCCAGTTTTGCAGCGGTTGACTGAGCGACCTTGGTGGAGGCTTCTTGCAGACTATGATCAACCACCACTGCCGCTACCCGAAGGCCAAGTTTTGGGCCTTCGAAAATTAGCGCCGCGGCCAACGCCATGGAATCTGGACCACCTGAGCAGGCCACCAGAACTCTCGAATTTGGTTCTAGATTTAGGGCCTCAAGACCTTCCCGCACGGCTCGACGAACATCGGCAACTGCCGGAGTAAGTCGATTTCTGATAACCATCGCTCCCAATTCGCTAATCTTTTAGCTAAGCCTATTGAGGAGAAGCCTTGTCATACGACGTAGTTATTGAGATTCCACGCGGTTCCAGAAACAAATATGAGGTCGACCACGAAACTGGTCGTGTCTATCTCGACCGAGTTTTGTTCACCCCGTTTGTCTATCCGACCGACTATGGCTTCTTCGAAAACACCCTTGGCGGCGACGGAGACCCTCTAGATGCATTGGTTTTGCTCGAGTTCCCGCTGTTTCCGGGTGTTGGTGTAAAGGTGCGTCCAGTCGCCATGCTGGTCATGGAAGATGACGGTGGAGTTGACGAGAAGGTTCTCTGTGTTCAAGACACCGACCCTCGCTGGCAGCACATCCAAGACCTCAAAGACGTTCCGAAGCAAACCCTCGATGAAATCGAGCACTTTTTCACCCGCTACAAAGATCTAGAGCCCGGCAAGTGGGTAAAGATTCAAGGCTGGCAAGACAAGGCTGCGACCCAA
>Ga0209652_1002350_pt1 | contig 14710 bp, 14 predicted proteins | sample SaaInl74LU_5_DNA_FD_184641 | JGI IMG/M metagenome (GOLD analysis project Ga0209652, IMG submission 184641) | Marine microbial communities from expanding oxygen minimum zones in the Saanich Inlet - ESP_74LU_5_DNA (SPAdes) (version 2) | ecosystem: Environmental > Aquatic > Marine > Intertidal zone...
CCGTTATGATTGAAATGACATCGAAATTCCACATATCAAAACTCATTGAAGGAGGTAGACTTCACTGCGATGTGTTTGGTGCACTCAACCCTGCTGTAGCTGTATCAGTTATTTCTCGAAGTAGGTCGGCAAGATTTGAAGGATCAACAAAATCTCGAACGATGAATCTTGTTAGAAATCGTCACACCCAATCACAACGGTACAGCATGAATTAGTCAGAAATTTGCATTCATTTGCTCTGAGGTTCATGGCGATGATACACATCGACATCGTATGAGTGAAATGCTGGGAGGTTCATGACGATGATACACATCGCATGGATACAAAGACAAATAAATGAAGGAAAGGAAAAATTACACACCATCAATAATTTAGGGGAACAATATTGCATGGGAAACACTTCATACCAATATTATTCGTAATTCGTAACATTCTATCTTTGCAAGAGCATGAAGATGAAGATGAAGTGCATCCCAACGCTGTGAGTATAGCCAACAGCAACAGCATCCAATGGCCCATTATATTCGGCGACGTTAGTATAGAGTAGATTTTTCACTGCTTCATGCTCTTTGTAGACATATCAGCGATGCTACCTAGGTACAGGCTCGTAGGTGACCTGATGAGGCCCAATATGGGATTGGGATGACCGCAAGCACCACATTTGACAACAATATCGTATCCAACGCTGTGAGTATAGGCATCAACAGCATCTCTAATGGCCCATTATATTCGGCTACGATAGTATGGTGTGATCTTCCTTCACCTGCTTCATGAATAGAAGCCAAAGCCTGTCATCAGTTGCCAAGCCCATTCCCGCAGTTTCAAAGGAGCAGCGTCAGAGAGAAGAGAGAAGCGTCAATCCATCGCTAAGATCGCCAACAGATGGAGGGGCTTTCAACAGGTGGTGCCCTCGAGTGCAAAACATCACGATCAACCACCAAGTTCAAGGAAAGTGATGGGTGGAATGCATTCTCTGTGCAGTTTTATGCGTTTTCTTCAAGATCGCTGTGGATATCGATGGCATTGATTCCATAACTCGCAAAGATATTCGCTCACCCAACATGAATCGCCCCCTCCTCATCTCCTGCCTGCTAGCCTCAGCTGGCTCCATCAGCGCCTTTGCCCCTCCGCAATCTTCCATCAATTATGCCATCGGCCGCCGCAGAAGCACCACTCCTCTCTTCAGCGCAATAGTTCCACCACCCGAAGAACGATCTGACGCCAACCCCTCCACAAAATTCGGATCACCCCTCTCCGACGGTCTCAAGGAAGCCAATCGATGGTCCATTGGATTCCTCAAGGGGACCATCTTTGACACATTCTTTGCCGGGGAGGATAGAGCCTACGCTAGATTTTATGCCTTGGAAACCATTGCAAGAGTGCCATACTTTTCGTATCTTTCCGTCCTTCACTTGTACGAAACATTAGGTCGTTGGAGAAGGGCAAAATATCTCAAGTTGCACTTTGCAGAGAGTTGGAATGAACTACATCACTTATTGATCATGGAGGAACTTGGTGGAAATGACAGGTTCTTGGATCGGTTCTTGGCACAGCACATTGCCTTTGGGTATTATGGTGTAGTGATACTATCATATCTTATCAATCCCATCTTTGCGTACAATTTGAATCAAGATGTGGAGGAACATGCCTTTTCAACCTATGATGAATACCTTAGGGAAAATGAGGAGATGTTGAAGGGACAGCCTGCCCCCCAAGCGGCGATTGATTATTATGTGGACGGCGACATGTACATGTTTGATGAGTTTCAGACGAATTGTGAGATGCGTCGACCAAAGATTGAGAATTTGTACGATGTGTTTGTGGCGATTAGGGATGATGAGGCGGCACATGTTGAGACGATGAAGACACTTCAGACGGAGTTGGATGTTGCTAGTATTCATGATGGGGAATGTGAGGTGGATATCTTTTAAGACTTGTGGATTGTTTGGATGTATGGTTGAGGATAGTCTACGAACATGATTAACTACTGTAGCTTACTTAATAAACTTGATTGTTGCTTGCGTTGTCTTTCAAAGTCATTTATGTGTTTAGAATGGGTACATACGCTGTTCTCAATGGAGACGACAATCCGCCATGTCGCTGACACAAACGAGAGTATGCAGCTGATGAAGTCGTGTGCATTAAATGAATTTGCTAACAATCTTATTCTACATCCTACCATTTGCTACCACATACAATATTTGATCTTACTACAGGCCTACGCATCCCAAGACTACTTCTTTGCTTGCATTTTCGTATGTTTACACCGTTTCGTCAGCCGTAGGAGAAGGCGTTGGAACTAAAACAATAGTTGGAAAATCAGAAGTCGGCATAAGAGTCGACGGAGCTCCAGTCCCTCGACACCAACAGCAATTCTCGTTTGCAACTCCTAACCCTCCTTCATATGCATTTCCATACCTCGGACACCCGGGTGCATCATTGGCTTCATACCACGCGCACGTATAGTGATCAACATCTTCCCAATCAGGAGTATCTCCACTACAAGAAGAAGTTGGTCTCGGCGTGGGGACTGCATTCATACAATGGCAACAGTTCTGATTTGCAGTACCATCTCCAAAAGGTTCATGTATCACACCATCCTTGAACTTCCATGGGAATGAATCGCCGTATATTGGGCATCCGGTTGCGTCATGCTCTTCATACCAAGCGCAGGGAAAGTTATCTAGATCACTCCAATCAGGAGTGTCGATACAGGTGGAGTTGTTGTCAATTGTTCTGTCTCCGATATCATCTGTTGCAACAACCAAGCTCGGTTCAAGTGTTGTAGACTCGATGCTAGGTTCATATATTGTTGGTTCAGAACTCGTCGGCTCGAGAGTTGTAGGCCCAGCGCTAGTTGGTTCATATGTTGTAGGATCACTTGTTGGAGTCGAAATAGCAGGAGGAGTAGCCGGCATACATTCACATACATCTATATAACTTGCCCCGAGACCACCCGGTTGTAGAAACGCACAATCTATTTGAGGAATTTGACCAGCCAATCCACTTGCCTCGTAGTCACCACATGGGTAGGAGATTCCGAATAGTTCAACATTAAAGATGGCATCGGGTGCACCGACGACATTGCCCTCTCCGCAGATTGCACATGTTGATAATGTTGATTGGCCTTGTGCTGATGCCACGAGGGCAGAGAATAGCGTGATGCAATATAGAGTAGAAGTGATCTTCATTGCTCGCAAGTTATGAATATATATGGAGAGAGGGATCACCACGCCACTATGGTACTTTGATAGTTGGCAAGGCACACACGCACATTTTAATCAAGCGTTGAGAGCACAACATCTTTGCTCTACAGGCGTTAAGACCATCAGTAGCGTCCGCAATCGCCGGGGATAAATACATTTCCAGCCCCCCAAGAAAATATTTGATCGTCTGGTGGTCGTCTCCACGTTTTGTGCCCAAAACAACGCGGCACAAAATTGATAGTCACCATGACATCCCTCCTGTCCCCCCGGCTCTGCGCAGCAGGTGCCAAACGAAGCTACACCTTTCTAGCATCCGCCCGCCTACCTGACTTTTTGCTCAGTCAAAATACTCCTACTACTCAGACCGTTAATAACGAACAAAACAACACATCATCCATCATCACCACAAACAATCACTTGTTCTCCACAACCTCATCACCAACTTACAGCAAAAATATCACGCAACAACAACAACAAACTCGAAAATTTTCGAAATATGCATCAGTAGACCACTCCTCCGCCTACACGGACGCAATGGCCTCATCTCACGGGCAGCAACTCCAATTAGCACTGGAGGAAGGGCGGGGGAAAGATGATGCGCCGTTTGATCCCTTTAGTGCCTTTTTGGATGAGATGGGTCAGACTGTGGATAGTGTTGAGGATGATGGTGGTGATGGTAATAGTGATGATATTGAAGAGGCTGAATTTGAAGAATATGACAACCAAGACGAAGAAAATGATGAAGAAGAGGATGAATATCAACCAATGTACGATACCACCGGAGCACCCCTCCGTCCCAAATCCGAACGCCTCGCCCTCCGCGCAGGCTATCCATCCGGGGGGAACTTTGCCGTAATCTACCTCGCCGGATTTCAACACAAGGTCACCAAAGATGATTTATTGGTGGTGAATAAATTAAAACCAGTGTCGGAATGGAGTGTGGGATCGACACATACCATCAAGGGGGATGATGTGTTATTGGTGGCGAATCAGTATAAGACTTGTGTGGGATTGCCTGGGGTGGCGGGGGCTGAGGTGGATGTGATGGTGGAGGAGATTACGAGGGATAAGACGTTGGTTATTTTTAAGAAGAGGAGGAGGAAGAATTCGAGGAGGAAGAATGGGTTTAGGAGGCAGGTTACCTTTTTGAGGGTTTTGGATGTGAGGATGCCGGAGGGGGAGGCTGTTGCGGATGGGTCTTTGGAGAGTGAAAGTATTGCTGCGTAAGAAGAGAGCTCTCACTGTTTTTGGGTGGTCACATATGATATGTGACAGATTGACTAGAGATCTTAATGCTGGTAGCAAATAATAGAACACAAGATATGAGCATTATGTTAGAACTATGAAGCAAGATAGTATTCTCTCTAGCTGAGTGCTTCCTTGCCGATGGTACAACTCTCAAGAGGAGACCTCGACCTCTCTCGCTTGAGGACGACGAAGGCACTAACAGCTGCACCAACCAAAGTACCCGTATGTTTCATACGTACGTATGTATCTCTGTACTTTCCAATGTACTTTCTGTGTGAGTACCATAAATACCATACTTACCCAAAAGAGAGACGCCCGCCTCCACAATCTCCTCCACCGCACAGATAACAGGGCTTTTCTTAGCGGCGGTAAGGGCCACCGCACGACAATCAGCGTAACTCGAGTGTCACTGAAGCGATATTGTACTGTTGATGACTTCATAGAGGGCTAAACGGGTGCTTGAACTCGTATTGACGCTAACATGAAGATTCCGCACTCAGTCGATGAGAACTCTCCATCAGCGGCTGATGATGTCAGCGAATCAATATCCATACAAAAGCAGAATGACCCAACAAAGAGAACTTCACATGAACTAGAGGCGGCTTTGGCTAACAATGTAACAAGCTTTATTGGCAAGACGAGGGCTCGTTTGGAGCTGGCACTTCTACAAGGCGAAGATGATAGCAATGGAAAATTTAGAATCAAGAAAGAGATTGATGCAATCAAAGTAGCGGCAGGCGTTGCAAAGGCAAAGACCAAGGACAAACTAGAGCAGGGCATTTTGTCAAATGAAGAAACACTTCAACGACAGAAGTCGGTCCGAAGTCGTCAAGACGACTTATCAAAGGAGGCGTTGCAGCGGCGGATAGATGTCAAACGCAGGGCTGAGGAGCAAAGGAAGAAGGCAACAGATGCTCAAGAGATACTGTCACAGTTGGAAAAAGAGGTGGAAGAGGCAATTGCAAGGGCAAAAGATGCAATGAAAAGAGCCAATGATGCTTGGGTAGATGCAGGAAGAGAACATAGAAAAGCTTTAGAATTAGAAGCACAAAATGAAGAGATGCAACACATACAAGAAGATGATCCTACAAATCAAGTTGTGCTAAACATCAAATTGGAGGAATCGCAGTCCATGGAAAACACTGACATCAACATCAAAGAAGAAAGAAAAGACAAAGGGATTGAACAAGTCAGAATGAATGTCTTGGACGACACAACATCGCAGAGAATCTCAAGCTCAGAGGGATATTTTACTAAATACTTCAAGCTATCAATCAAGGTAGAAGAGCTACAGAAGGACAAAGACGAGTTAGATGCACGTTTAAAGGAGCGCGAAGCCACAATAGAAAGCCTAAGGAACAAGCATAGCCTCCATGAGGAGAAGATTATGTCGCTGAATAAGCTCCACGAGCAGAAGATCATGTCGTTTGATAAGTATATAAAAGAGACAGGGCAAACGCTGCTGTTTTGGAAACATCAATCAAAAACCATTGCTGAGAAGCTACAAACGTCTCGGCAGCAGAAATCCGAGCAAGAGAAAGAAGTGATGATTATGAAAGATCAACTGGACATCAAGCTAAAGGAAATAGATGAACTTCAAGCAGAAATTGAAGATCTACGACAAACTAAAGATCAATTTGAGGCTGAATTGCCGACGGTAGAGGACACGCAGCGATCCAAGTTGTTTGAACTGAAAGAAGAAGCCGATGCGCTTCTTCAAGATAAAGAACACTCATTGAATACGCTACGAATAGTACACAATTCTCACTCGAAGGTTGTAGAGCATCACGAGGAGCAGATCAATATCCTCAGTGATGATGTAGCTGCTTACGAAAAGGAGTTAGAAGAGGTTAAAGAAAAAGAAAGAGACGCAGCAGAGTCGGATACAATGCAAAATGATGAAGTAAAGCAACTAAAAGAAGAATGCAGTCGCTGGAAGAAGAAAGCTACTAGCTTGAACCTCAAGCTTGACGTCCTCAAAGACGAAACTCAATCACAGAAAAGAGAAATTGCTCGCTTGAAAAAATCTGCAGATCAAGACAGATTATTTTCGAGATTGCTTTCTGATCATAAGCTACTGAAGAAGAAAGCGAAGGATCTACAGCTCAACCTATGCGTCATCAAAAAGGAAGTAAGAGAGCGTGATGCCAAAGTAAAAGAGCGTGATGCTATTATAGATGAATTGAAGAAACATACACTGCCGACAGACTCAGCGTCGCTACAGGAAGGGCCAGATGCTGGACGAAAGAGTGCTACATATTGGAAATATGGTAAGAGCAGTTGACGCAGCATTTTCGTATCTTTTGATTAGGAATGAATGTACAATAAGTAGCTCAACAACTCCATATTTTTTCCCTTTCCACTCTCCAGAGGCCACCAAATTACAAGAGAAGTTAACAAAACTCGAGAGGCAATCGAGAGTCAGAGATGCGATGATGGAAATATCTAGTGAAATCTCAGGGTTCAAGAAACGGCAGACACAAGAGTATGGTTTGTCTCATGGATCTGCATCAATCTCATTTGATATTGAGGAGATTAATGTGACGGAGTCGCACGAACACGATGTTTCAGCAATATGTGGCGAAGATGACATGGTCAAACCGACGCAAGTATCACCATGAACTCGACTTGTCTACATTTTACAGGCACCACCGATAGAGGTGGCGAAGCGCCCTGGACTTTAGATCTAATGCATACACAAGGCTGGTTGTTTCCTAGCTAGATCGTTACATAAACATAAAAAAATAATTACATGAGCTACACTACACCAACATTCCTACCCAGACTAGTTCAGCGAGTGGCAATCATTGGGCTCTGTGGCAAAGGCCGACTGAGGCAAGAAGCATTGTCAAGGCATACATGCTTTGTCACAGTGTCTTTGCTCTTACTCACAATTTTGCAAATACTGAGTGGGTTCGTGGATCGAAATTTGTCAGAGAGCTTGACAAATAGCTCAGATTCTCTTCCTAAACCATACCGTGATAGCATACTCTCTGCACTGCTTGTGCACGCAGGGTGAAAGATAGCAAGATAGAGCTGAAGGAGAGAGACATAATCTTTGCAATCACTACCGTCAAGTCGAGCTTGTAGGAGCGGATCCAATCCGTTCATTGCTCGATACTTCTCTGCTAGAACAGAGAATAGAATCGCCTCTTTGCCTACGGACTTTGCAAGAATTCCGTCGACTTCTTCTACCTTCGAAGCATCGTGCTGCTCGAAGAAAGCTACCAGCGCCTGCTTGTAATCGATATTTTGTTCAATCTTTCTTATCTTCAATGGGTTGATTGCATGAAAGTTGGTTGCCAGTTTGGAGAATAACTCGTCTTCCTTTCCTTTGTATTTCTCAAGAAGATTATCTACCTCAGCCAGATCAGATGGGAAGAACACAGATAAATACACTGTTACCAACACGGCAAAGCTAGGCTCTTCGGATAGGCGCGCATGATACTTGACATAAACAGCATTCAAAGGATTGGACGTGTCGTAACGCTTGGCAAGCATCAGCATCAGCTTTGCTTCCTTCCCTTCGTTCCGCTTCAAGAGAGCATCGATCTCGGTAATTCGCTTTTTGTCCCAGCGGCTAAAGTATGAGTTTAACAACTTTTTGAAGTTGATTCGTTCGAAGCGAAAGTCGGAGATTGATGAAGCGGTCGACGAGGACGAGGAGTCCGAGCCGTACGATGAGCGACTAGGTGGCGACAATGGCGAAGGCATGGTTCATATGTTCTTCTATTAGAGATAGAATATGGAGTGACGATCATATAGCGACATTGAACGTCTTCTCGATGCAAAGGAGCGAGGAGTTGCTCCTCGCTCTCGTTCATTATTTTTCTTCGTTGATAGCGCGCCAAAATATACGTCAGACTTCCCTTGTTAGGGATGCTATTGTAAGAGTCGGACTCCATCCCACTTCCATACTTTAGCCAACACTCGCCAGCAGCAAGGCACCATCAAATCAAGATGCAGTGACCAGATATGCAGTGATAGCTACATGTACCTTATGTACATGGGAAAGATGTCTGATGAGGCCGGGCAGATGTGAACATGTGACATATGTTATGTACTTTAGCAGATATGAAGACACTGAGCCCTACTCCGTGCCTGGCTATGCCTTGTAGCCATGGCCCCAGATGAATTCAATTGCTTTTATCGACCTCAGAAATTACAGTAAGTGTGTTGCAGTTGCATTTGCGTTCTTCGAAGTTTGTCGACGAGGGGTTGTAAAGGTCGTACCAAGAGCAAAGTTGTCTTTCTTGCCTCAACCTCAACTCGTGACATTTACCATGTGCATAAAGAAAGCCCTCACTAATTATTATCATGACATCATTTAAACAACAACAACTTATTCATTACACCGAGTATCCAGGTGCAGAGCCAGCAATTGTTTTCGTCCACGGATTCACTTGTGACGAAACCGACTGGGCCTGCCAAGTCAAGCACTTCGGTGTCGTCGGCCAGCGCATCATTACCTTGGATCTTCCTGGCCATGGAAAGTCGATGAGCTGCAATACCAGCACCTTCACAATGAAGGCTATGGGTAGCGAAGTGGTAACTATGCTTCACCATCTTCAGGTGAAGAGTACGATCGTAGTGGGTCATAGCATGGGAACAATGATAGCAGCTGAGATTGCCACCCAGGCGCCTAATATGGTGATTGGTATTGCGTTAATAGATGGAAGCCGCATCGCTAAAGGTAATCCAGAAGAAGCAGTGGCAAGCAGTAATGCTCGATTTGAACAAATGGCGTTTACACGATGTGTTACAGACATCTTTGAGCCAATGTTTCTACCTGGTTCAGATGAGAAGGAAAAAAACACATCATCGACCGCGCATGTGCACAGCCTGAATGCACATCGATCAAAATCTTATCATCTGCCACCGCTGGTGCGCAGAAGATTTTGAGTACAAGTATAGTCAGTTGAAAGTTCCCGTGCAGGTGGTTCAATCGACCCATAGAGGAGAAGGCAACAAGCGTGTTTCTGTTACAAGTGACATGCACATTGAGTGGACTCACGACACTTGGTGTGGATGCAGAATTTGATCTCGTCGTAGATTGTGGTCACTTCACAATGCTAGACAAACCATCAGAAGTAGTGAATACAAATATTGAGCGTCTGCTAGAACGAATTGAAGCTGCAGCTGCGCCACATTCATCTGTTTCGGCCTAGTGATAAATAAAGCCTTGGTTAATGTCATAACCATTAACTAATAAAGTAAACACCATGCTGCACACTTTCTTTTCTAGACTGTATTGGAATGAAAGCATCACTCCATATGCTCTGGTGACGCGTGCGTAGTAAATACTCTAGCCCCCCTGGATCAGCCCGCCGCAAAATCAAAAATCAACGATCATAAAACACTACATACTGCTTGCAAAGCAACTTGCTACATAACCTACACCAATACATCATCATTTAATATGGCAGAGACACGCTTTGACGTTGGTATGACCTGGTGAGTAGTTGTTGAATTGAAATTGTGTGTAATTTGAGCGGTACTTTCAGTGGATCTCCCGCATCAACCGTCGACGTTGAAAATTGTTATTGTGCGAATCTTTGCTTCGGACGGATTAAATCAACTCAACATCACCGCTTCTGCAATACCATTTCTTTGCAACCACCACAGTGGAGGCTGTGCAAATGCAGTCAAGAGAATCCTTGGCAAAGTGGAAGGTAAGTGTTCGTCTGATATTATACCCACTAAGATTGTGTGATGAATTTTTTGTATCTTTTTTCAGTATTCCGAATATTGAATATTGATGATCACCAAACCAACACTCCTCTTATTCATCATATCCATATGCAGGAGTCAGCGATATTCAAACTAACGTAGAGGCTAAAACAGTTGTAGTGGTACATGATGAATCTGTATCCAAAGACGACTTACTGGCCAAGCTACAGAAATGGTCAGCTGCAAGTGGTAAATCTGTAGCTTTGTCTTCATAAATGTGCTTGGGGAAACATGGGGAAAATGTTTTTGGAGTTGATATTGTATTTGTGCACTATCAGCATGCAATAAATTCGTGTCGTTATAGGAAGTTCTCCTACAAAACAATCTATTTGGGTTTAGGCAGAATATTAGGCAGAGTTCTGTTCTACTTGAGTGAACGTGTTTGATTATAACAATTCACACTCTTGGTTCTACGTTAAATTAATACCTTCAAAGACGGAGTGGGCATATGATGACATCAATCAAATATATATCAATAAATCCCCTCCAAATCATTATTGTGCTGCGAGCGCTGCCTACTCAATGAGACTGCCTCAACTTTTTCGCCTTGTATGCAGCTTTCTGAAACAATTAAGAACGAGAAGAACGTGTGGTGAGACAAGATTCATAAACAGCAATACACTGAGAGCATCATGTGACGAATCTTACCCCTCGTTTGACGGAAGTCAGGCTGGATCGTTTTCGCTTCATTCTCCTCCAGAGAGGCGTATCAAAGTCGCCGTCTTCAATCTCATCAAGGAATTGAAGAGAACACAAAGGTCCAGGAGGGAAGAATTTCCTCTTTCTATGGTCACTTGATCCTCCAACAGACTCCTTGCTAAGGTCGAGGGAAAGGTTCAACGCGTCACCTGTACCTCTCTTTCGTGTTGATTGGTGCTGAGAAACTTCTACATCTACATCGTCGTCTGAATCGTCAGCATCATGCAAGCTACTCTCAAAGGTTGGGCTTTGGCCATCATCATCATTGTCGTATTGGACTAAATCATCATCATCGTCACTCAATATCTCACCGGCGACGTTGGCATCTTTGATTGCAGATTTAGATAGGGTCTCTTGACTAGATTGGGAGTTGACCTCGTCGTCGCTGTTTTGGCTCAGTTCATCTACGTCAGATTTCCTTGCCGAAGACTTGCCGTCGTCACTACCATCGTGACTCATGCCATCATCATTTCCATAATCGACAGAGGATACTGCACTTGACGGAGATGGAACTACACTGGATGGAGACGGATCTACGGCTGACTCGTCGAGAGTCTCTCGGATAGTAGACATGGGAGAATCGTTCTTGCGCTGTGTAAGCAGGGCGTCGACGTCGACATGATCGCTCGAAAGTGAATTCAGGTCTGCTGCTTGTCGATCATTCATTAGATCGTCTTCTTCATAGCCTTCTGCATCGTGAGCTTCGTCAAACTCGACTGGATCATTATCATCATCCAATTCTCCTACCGAGTTACCAATTGAGGGGGTACCAACGCCTACTTCTTCGTCATCTTTCGTAACAGCAAACTCCTGGGTGAGACATTTGGACGAGTTGTCATCGTAAAAAGATGTTTTGCTTTGACGAGAAGACGCAACAGACAACGCTTTTGAGGCAACTGATTTCTCAATGCTTTGATAGGGAGCGAGCAACTTTTGGTAGTCTTCCGAGATTCTCTTCGTATCTGGTGAAGTAGGCTGACTTTGATTAGATGCAGTGAATGTGGGAGTTGGGTCAGGCTTTTGTAGAGGTGATGGGTCGGGCTGCTTTAATGAGCGAGGAGATCTAGTTGAGACATCGTCTTTTTCATTATTCGGTGTTGGCAGATTAGTTGGCACTGTTTCTTCAGGCATTTGATCTTCGGTACTCTCCTTCATTGCAAATTCACTCGAAGCGAGATGTGATGCTGAATTCTTAGCCACGCTTTCGTCGTCAGTGCGATGGTCGTGTGAATCTCCACTAGATTTGAGCTGATGAGCTTTGTTCAATTCGATGCTCTCTGTAGACTGCTGTTTGTTTGTAACAGCCACAAACACCCCTGGATCATACCAAGTATTGCCAAAGTCGGGATGTTTCCAAAAGGGTTTATTCTTCGACTTGGAGAAGAATTCTTTCCACCCAGCTGGGAGATAACGCTTGTGAGACAGACTATCTTGGTCGACAGGCTGAAGTTTACCACCAGCTGGCTTGAATTGGTTAGTGATGTGACTCGCAATCGTCTCTTCATCAATCAGATTTGCCTGTCGAGTGTTGATGGGATCCACTATCGGTTCTACTCGTATGTTGAGTTGAGATGGAATTGCCGATGAAGAAGAGCTCTTCTTCTTGTGGGCATGTGCCATCGAAGGATTATTACCACCTAGCGTAGTCATAGAAGTGGTCGACGCGTTATCGTCCATCATTGTCATCTCGCTCATATCATCTGCGTGAGATCTCTCGAGCGATGCCCCGCCCACAAAAGATCCAAGGACGTGAGATTCCTCCGACTCATCCTTGCAGCTATTCATCATTGTCTCCATAATTTTCGTATTATCAGCACGTACACTTTTGGGCCGATCCAAGGTGGCAGCAGCAACAGCAGGTGCAGTTTTGGCATCTTCTCCGCCTCTCTTTTTGGAGGGTGCCATGGGTGCTGCAGAAGGGTAAGCATTCGCTGCACGCTTGCCAGAGGGTTGATTGCTCACTGCAAATTGGGGTGCTGAATAGTTGAGCGAGGACAAAAGGAATGTGAGATATGCTAAAGGAATGAGATATAAAGCACATTCATGCACCATAGACGCTTACCAGGACGCTTCTTCTCTTGCTCCACCACTTTTTGTTCGTGTACTACATTTTCCCTCGGAAGTTCCTTCTGAGATTGTTTCCTCGCGACAGCCACTTCCATAGGACACGTAGGAGGATCAGGCTTTTCATGAGGCGATGTAATTAGAGGAGAATGCTTCTCTGGAGAAGATCCCGCCGTATCCATGTCCGATATACTATCATTATTATCAGGAGGATTGTTCGCGATGGCTACTTCTGCGGAAGAAGAAACTCTGGCGTCTCGATTCTTGGATTGGTCAGATTTACTGCGTTTCAACGCTGAAGAGATGATGGACTTGACTGAATTCTTCTTCTTTGACTGTTTCGACAACGAAACAGTGGACTGCTTGGCGGCAGCTGGATCGGGCCTTTTCAATGGCGAAGGATCTGGCCTCTTCTTCGCTGCCTCGCGGCGATCCATCAACCTCTGCTTCGACTTGGCATGCGTCTTCTTCTTCCGAGTAGGATTCATGCCAATAAAGTCATCTCCCAAACCATACGCACCACCAATTGTTGTTAGGTTTGACGCTTTTGGTGTTTTGGAATCTCGGCGAGGAGGTGCGTCTGTAGAGGTGGATTTCTGTGTGCCGTTCTCCTTGCCCGGCCGTAATGGAGCCGTGGAATGATTATTGCGGTTGCCTTCATTAGAAGAGGATGTGCCGAATGGCTTCCTCTTTTGTTTCGATGCAGTCGGCATGGGTTTGTTTGATGGACGCTCTGGGTAAGGGGACAATGATTGCGGTGGAAGAGTTCATCGATCGTGTTGTCTCGCTTCGTTGTTTTCGCAAAAAGTTAACTCGTGCGAATAATAAATAATTTTATAGTATCGTACTTACACCTCCGAACTTGTTTAAACTATCATCTCCTTTGTTGAATTTAGCTTGGTTGATTTGCTGCCATAGCTGACTACGATACGGAGTCTAAAATACGCCACCATGCCATCGAGCAAGAAGAATCGAGGTAGAGCGAGGAAGGCTAAGAAACAAAGTGGAATTGACGCAGACTTTGCTTTGCTCTTACGTCGATTCAAGCCTGGTAAAAGTGGGGGTTGTATGCATGGATTTATCCACTCGGAAGATACATCGAATGATCTGAATATTCACGACATTCTTGAGACTGCTGCAGAAGCAATCTGTATCAGCGATAATAATAATGGGCGAGTTGGTGAAGCGGCTGAGTTTGCAAGATCTGCAACTGCTGAGAAATATCCTCCTTTATACAAGGACGCTGCAGCGCTTCAGCGATTGTCTCAAGCATTCCTCTGCATTGCGACGGACATGCTACTCGATCGCCGTGCAGTCAGCATTACAGGGACGTGGACACACTTCCAAATAGATCTAAAAGCGAAGAACTGGTTCCGCTGTGCAGCAATTCTCGCTTTTGCAGAATATCTATCTCAATATGTTGAAGTGAAGCTGCATTGCTCCAAACCATTCTACCATTGCCACAAACTTCGCGAGATTGCCTGTTCAGACGAGAGAAGAATTGTCAGCTACGTGAGGAAGCGGATCAATTGTTCATGTTTGGATGCAAAGTTCTTGGAAGTCAAGTCGGATAAGAAGATGAGCATTTGCGACAATCTCGATTGTAGTCGGAAAAAGGTTGAGTTGAAGGCATTGATGACGTGTGAACGATGCCGCAAAGCGCTTTACTGTTCAGAAAAATGCCAAGCCGCTGACTTTCAGGGGCACAAGTATGATTGTGTCGGGTGGAAGAAGTGGAAGAATTCTGTCCGTGGAAGGAAGAA
>Ga0209652_1002351_pt1 | contig 14705 bp, 28 predicted proteins | sample SaaInl74LU_5_DNA_FD_184641 | JGI IMG/M metagenome (GOLD analysis project Ga0209652, IMG submission 184641) | Marine microbial communities from expanding oxygen minimum zones in the Saanich Inlet - ESP_74LU_5_DNA (SPAdes) (version 2) | ecosystem: Environmental > Aquatic > Marine > Intertidal zone...
CCCATATGATATAATCACTTCTCTTTTGTAATTGTCCTCGTTCTGTCTGAAATAGGTGAATGAGTTCGTGTGCCATTACTTCGATGGATTTATCTCTACCCATTGGTTTCATGAATATAATATATTGTTTATTATTACCAACAATATATGCTTCTACATCAAAATCACCGATTTTCATATCTTTTTTTAGAGGTTCTACCAAAATAGTAATTCCCTCCAATTCTAATTTATCCAACCCGACTTGGGCGATGGTATCTAAATAAGAACGTTCAGCAGTGTTTCGTACTCCGTTGTTATTCGAAAAAGATATAATCTTGAATGTCTGTTCCTTGTTCAGAACCAGTAGTATGATTAATGTCAGTAATAGGATTATTCCTACTATTAGGAGTGGTTTTTTGTTTTTCATGTGGCTCGTTCCAAGGTTCATTAAAAAATATGTGTTGCATTAATCTTCAATTAAAGTTGTTGTATTATTAGAAGATGGTGATATTACATCTACCCCATCCACCCAATCGGTATCTATCCAATCCCATTCTCGTTCACTATTTACCACGACCAGCCTTCTTCACTACTTGTTTAACAGTATTCTTACCTTTACCAGTTTTTAGTTTAGTTTGTGTATTTGCTGTATTAGGTGTTAGTTTATTTCCAAAAAATTTACTACTCATATTATTTTAGTTTTTTAATTAATATTTCATATACTTCACGATTTCCATCAGAATTCAAGTGATTTACATGACCTCTCTTATGTTTAAATATATGTTCTAATTTTATTACAGAATCATCATAGAATTCATCAAAAAAAGTAATATGAATTCCATTGGGAGTTTTCTCTTTTATTTTTTCGTAAATTAAATTAGAAGTAAATTCAAAATACTCACCCCAAAATAAGTTTTTGTAAAATTTATATGCAGTATCTAATACTTTGTATTTTTTTCTTTTAGATTCAATATCTGAAAAAATTAAATCACAATTTTCATGTAAATCTCCTTTAGAATAAGTAGGATGATTTTCTACTGGTATTCTATAAGCAGAAGTATGGGATATTATTACAAAATCAAAATCACTTACATTAACACTTTGAAGTTGTTTGTATATCTTATACTCACTCACGCCTGCTTGTGCTAGATTAGTTATTTCAAAATCATGTTTAAGTAATTCCGGCCAACTGATAATATCAGTAGTAGTTTTCCAATCACATGCAAAACTATCTCCAAGTATTAAAATACTCTTATTCATTTAAATTATACTTATCTCTTCTTTTTGAGGAGGTTCTTCTACGGATTCAACCACTTCCTCAATTTCTTGAGTAGTTTCTACAATTTCACCATCAACCACATCTTCTTCTGCAGGTTCTTCGTAAAATTCTTTAACATATAATCTGTTTGTATTTGTTTGAGTTGGTGAACCACAATTCATTGAACATTTCATACATCTACCCTCTTCATGAGTCTTATCCCAATTATTTTCAATGATTTCATCAAAGAATCCTAAAATACTTTCTAAAGAATTTACTCCTAAATTAAATTTAGTTGGTGGTGAAAATAGATGTTTTAACTGTTTACCAATAGAACCTTGTTGATTTCGGTCTAATTCTACTCCAAGATGACAGCAAGGCCTTACATCTGCATTTGCATTAATATAAACCTCAATATTACCAGTATCATGAACTGCTTGGCATTTTATATCATACTTTTCTTCTTTTTTGTATTTTGCGTAATTTATAGGCTGAGGGATTAGGTTACAACTATTATTAGAAGTATCAATTTTTAGAGGTACCCCATCAATTTCACCATCATATGGTAAATCACTATTAGAAAATTGTTTTGCAGGTTCCAATATATAATCCAAATCTCCTTCTTTTGTATAAACAGGTATTGGTTTGGTTTTTTTATTAAAATAATCCTCAAACCCATAAGGTCTTTTAAATAATATTTGCTTAAAATTTAGTTCTTGGCTAAGAGTCCTTGCATCTTCCATTTGATGCTCATTGTGTCTAAAAACTAAAAATTCCCACTTTGCAATACCCCCACTATCCGTAAAAGCAGTTACATTTTCCATCAACTTGTCCCACTTTACATTTCTTCTATATAAATCATTAGTATCTTCTAATCCATCAATACTGAAAACAACTTCTAATTTACCTTCCGAGGTAGCTGAAAGTTCTCCAAACTTAGTCCAAATCTCCTTAGACCTAGCACCTCCATTGGTTCTAACTTCTATTTGTGTTTTTTTATTACTTGTATGAAAATATTCTACGATTTCATATGCATCTTTACAAACCAGAGGGTCTCCGAAATTCCCACAAAAATTAATAGTTCCAACTTTTTGAATCACCTCAACTGGTATCAATTTTTTTACTTGAGATATATTCAGTTCATTCAGATTTAATGATGCATTTCTGCTTGGTTCACCTAACTTATATCTTGGACAATATGGACATGCAGCATTACACTTAGATGTCATTTCTATATGAAAATGAAAGAAAGAAGAGTCGTTTTTTAAAACATCTAACCACATATCTTATTATTCTCCTTTTTTTAATAATACCCATAAAATTAGGTAAATTATTCCAAACCCACCAAATAATGCTAAGATTCTCCATAATATTGGGTCTATTCCTGTGTGTTCACCCATTCCGTGACAAACTCCACCAATGTATCCTTTTTTAGGAAATCTTTGTAATTTATTTCTCATCTTTTTTCTTTTCCCATTTTTTAACTTTCTCAAGTCTTTTGGTTAATGCTTCAACAACATCCGAATTACCTCCATTTACTTTTTGAGATTCAGCATGTAAAGTTTCCTCTAATAACTTAATAATCTCTTTTTGTCTTTTTTTACTCATGGTTTTATGTATATAATATCTAATAATTCTTTTATAGTAATACAATCTTCATATCTTTCCAAATCCTCCATTTCTTTTAGGAGTTCATCTAAAGATTGCTTTGGTATTAGTTGTTTTATAGTTCGTTTTCTAATGGTACCACGATTATAACAATCTAAAACCCACCCAAGTGAATTTAATCTAACTTCAGTAAAGTTTAGATTTTCTACTTTTTGTTTCCAATAGTATTCCTCGGGTGTCATTAGATTAATGTTGTATTTTTATTTTTAAAAGTTTCTACCAATACATCGCCAAGTGATATACCCTGTGCACTTGATATCAATCTAGCTGCAATTTTAGTTAGAAGATAATAATTACCAGTCAAGTTATATAAGAAATTATTATTATATTCCATTATATCTTTATTACTAATTATAGTATTGCGCAGTTCAGTTAAATCAGAGTTGAAAATTTTATCCAAATCATTTAAATAATGAGGTATTGATTTTTCCGTATCTTGTGAATCTAATAACACATCTCTATACATAAAAAACGAACGTCTGTATCCCATTTTATTGTATAAAGTTATAAATTCAGGCGGGCTTATTAATAATAAAGGATGATGATGGTGTATTGAATCGAATATATCGTTTGATAGAGTATATACTGAAGAATGGTCTATAATATTATATACAACAGTAAATAAGCTATTATCATATATATTGGCATCACGAGTTTCCTTGATATTTTTACTAATCTCTATCAATGAGTTATAATCATCAATAGTAAAATTTAGATACTTTTCTAAATGAGTATATCTTATTGCTTTACACCATTTCATACCCCTATCGAAAATACTCTTAATCTCTGAGTAATTGTATGTATCAATATTTGTGTTTTTTAAAAATACATTGTCTAAATTTCCACTCTCTACTAAATACTTAAAAAGTATAAAATTATAAGGAGTATCTATATTTTTGATATTAACAGTTATGTTTGATAGTTTATTTATGTTATCTATATATTTTGTAATATCACTTAGCTGGTTTCTATTAGAGTTTACGTAATCAATTTCATCTAATGTATGTGAGATTAAATGAATTTTGCTAGAATAGAAATTCTTAGTCATGTAGATATTATCGGAAATGAATATGAATTTAGTAAAACCAACACCAAGTCTATCAACAGAGTTCCTAATAACATCTTCAAATGATACATACATTGGGAAGTTTGTATTTGGATGATTTTCTACATTGTGTTTAAAATCATATGGTGTTTTTTTATAAAAAAGTATTATCCTAACATTACTATTTTTAATATTTTTATCAGATAATATTTTTTCTATAAAATTAGTAACATACACACTTTCTAAATTTTGTGTGAATGGTTTAAGATTAAAGCAAACTATTTTATTACCACCACGTGTATCTAAATCTGTTACATCAATATTAAGTAACTCATTCAAGTGAGTACTTGGTTCTGCTATTAATTCACCAGAATCTGTGTAATATGACTTATCGTAATATTGAACAGAATAATTATTATTTATATAATCCTTTATATGTTTGTGAAATTCTACCATATTATTTACCAACTAACTTCCCACTCTTTAAATTCAGATGCAATACAATCTACTTTATAATCTTTCCTACCACCATCTAATTCTTGGATTTTGTTTTTAGCAGTATTTCTAATACCATTCAGTCCATGAGTTAACATTAGTTGATTTCCTTGGTCATCTCCACTTCTTGCATTATCTTCGTTGTACCAAATATGTGCATTCATTTGAGATAGTACAATAATTGCACGAATGAATTCACCATCTACTTTTGGTTTTTCTTTGAGGATTTCGTTAATATCATGTACAATATCTGATATTTCTTTTGAATATTCTTCTTTATGTTGTGGAATTTTCACTTCTTTTAACTGAACAATTGATAATCTATCTATTAGTTCGCCCAATGTTGGTAAGTATTTTCTCATATTGTTGTAACTCCTCTTTTTTGTACTACTAAGGTTGCATTTTTATTAGCGACTTCTATTGACTCATCTATATTATTATCTTGAATATATTTCCATACAAATGATGCCATCCATGTATCACCCGCGCCACTCAAATCTCTAACCTCAACTGAATTATCAACTGAGTATGATTTGTCATTATACATACATCCACGCTCGGACATGGTCACTATTAAATTTTCCTTCCAATCGTTATAATCTGCACCATATCTCTGACATCTCTCCCATTCCACCTCATTCATTTTAACAAAAGTGTATCCTTTGAAGTTATTTAAATCAATAACTTTTTTGGTATCGATAAATGAAAGTTTAGAACGTAATCCAATTTCGTTAATATCATTATTGGTAAGGAATCCCTTATCATAATCAGCCACTACTACTGCATCATATGAATCGAAATCCACTTTCTTTATATCAAACGAGTTTTGAACCGAATCATTAGAATCTACTCGGAGTAGCATCTGATTCGATTTATATTCTACATATCGTGTTTTGGTAATTTGTTCGTGGTTGGTTATTAGTTCTACTTTTTCTACACCAAGTTTGCGTAGATTTGCAACCACGTTTCCAGCCATTCCATCATTGGTTATCGTTTTAGATGGTTCAAATACAGGTATAGGGGCTTCTGGACTTAACCTCTCACATCTACCATATATGAATACATCTGTACAACTATCTCCAATTACGAGTATTTTCATTTTGTAACCTTTCTTGTAAACTTTTTACTTTACTACACATCTCATAGTACTCTTCATCCAATGCCCATACCATGATTTTATCAAGTGTATCATCGATACCTTCATATTTAACCAAAAAATCATAAGCCTTTGGGATTCCTCTAAGTGAGAACTCTATTCTTGCTGCAATCTTTTCTTCGATTTCATCTTCAATAACTTCTTCACATACCTTTAGTAGAATTGGCATAAGAATATCTTTACCAACTCCTTGTGTCCATTCGAATACATCAGTTTCTCCTATGTGGGCTGTGAATACAGTTTCGTCTTTCATTTATTCCACCTCAACTATTACAGATGATACATTTTCCATATTAGATGGCTCTGATTGGATAGATTTAATTTTGAAATCACTACCCATAAACTTAATCTTACCACCAACATTTAAACAAGGACCTCCTTCGAAATCGAACATTATTTGGTTTCCATCATTATCATCAGAACCTCTTGAAAAGAGGGATTCCCCCATAATTCGGATATGAGATGTATCAATTTTAGTGAAAACTCTATCAACCCCATATCTATTTTTTATTATTTCCATAACTTATTAGTTTTTTATACTCTTTACCTGTTTTTTGAAGTAAAGTTCTATAATTCCTTTATTTAGATTTCCATATTGCTTGTAATACAAATCAATATACCTACGAGTTCCCTCGATATGGTCTAACTTTGTTGTTGATTCTATTACTTTTAACAATTTTTTCATTATTTTCTCCAAAAGAGTTTCCATAACTATATATATTTAGATTGTATTTTTTGTGTATTATTTAAGGTGTATGATATAAAAATGTATTATATGCATACCTATTAAAATCATTTTGTATTGGTGTAACTGAGTGTTCTAAGTTATTTTTTGTAAAATCTAATATTACGAAATTTCCAAAAATAGGTGGAATTGTAATTGTATTATTTTCTTTAGTTACAAGTACCAGCTGGCCACCATTATCAGTAATATAATCTGCAGTCTTATTTAAATAAATCAAAACCACACATAGTCTATTTTCATCTTCACCATCTCTATGATTTGATATAAAATCATTGTTTTTAAATAAGGTATAGTTACTAGAAAATCTATCAATATTGATTTCGTGGTTTGGATATAGACTATTTGTAAGTTTAATGGCTGTACTATTAAAAAATCTATTAAAATTATTGAGATGATGGTGTGCACCTGTATAATACCACCTCTGAAAAGTATCATAGCCTTTTTCAGATAACATAGTCTCTCTATCTATTACTTGGCTAGGTGATATATCATGGGGATATACATGGTCCATTGGTCCATTATATTGAAATCTACATTTTAATGAATCGGTATTTTTATCTGAAAACAAATCATATACTTCTTCAAGATGTGTTTTTAATTCTGTATATTCATTATCATCAATAAAATTGATAAGATTTCCAACAAAATATCCATTTTTTAATAAAAAATCATTATTACTCATAGTGTCGTATTCCCTACATTTATATTAAATTTTTAGTGTTTGGTGATGGTGGGTTGCAAAACTCAGTATCACTCGGTAGAATTTCTTTCTTAGAATCTGTAATATATTCATAATCTATTAAATTATTGAATACGTTTAGTGCTATATTTTTGTTACCAAGTAACGAGGCGTGACCATCTTCCATGACACCATGTGTCTCTTTTGTAATAGTAAACCCTTCTTCTCTATAATAAGTTTCCAATCCAAGTGTCATATCACCAATCAATTCACCTTCAAATGTAACTGAACGACTCATTAGATATTCAAAATCATTTACACCATTAAGCAACTTAATAGAATGATATGGGTGTTGTGTAATCAAAAATTCTATATTAAGTGATTGTAGATATCTAATAAAAAAATTATTGTTTCGTTCTAGAGATTTATGTTTTTCATCATAATCAAAAACTAATTTATGATAGTTATCAACAATTTTTTTAGAGTCATCTATAATAACACGAGTTTCTGCAGTGTCATAAAAATATCTATGAGCCACGTCACTAAGTGTTTTGTTAAATGGGTCATTGTCGTTATAATTAAATATTACATAGTCATCTAATGGTTTTAAATAAAGTTCTTGTCTCCCAACACCAGAAAATTCAAGTAAAAATAAGTTTTCTTCTTTTTTAAATTTTTTGTCTTGTATTATATCGTAAACAATTCTATACATTCTTTCATTACCATACCCACTTTCAGCATGATTATGAACTTTAATCTTATGAGATTTTATAAGTTTATTTAGTTGACCTGGCCAAGAAAAGTTATAACGGGTCAATTCTTCATCCAAGTGTTTATATAAATCATACAACTCATATTTACATTTAGCTGTGAATTCATACCCACCTCCAGCAGTATATGATGTTCCAAAGCAATGTATGTGTTTAATTTTACTCATATTATATTATTCCTCTTATTTGCATTTCAGATTTTGTTAACTGAATCCTACATTGGATTTTGTACCACCAATACATATCTTCAGTAGTGCCTTTACCACGTTGTTTTTCCAAACATTTTTCCCACAAATCAACTCCGAATTCCAATTCGAGTAATCTTCTAAGTTCGGCCAATCGAGTTAATTCTTCTTCCAACCCCTTCTCCATTAACTTTTGAGATGCAATTCTTCTCAGTTTAGCATGTTGATGTGCCTCTACCTTTCTATCCATCTCATCATCAATCAAAGATGTAGACATAAATTCATTGAATTTATTTTGGTAGTTTTCTTCTTCATCTACTGCTTCTCTTAAAAATGGAGAATACTCAAAATCTCCATTTTGGATTTTGAGTAGCAAGGGTGATGTTGATTTTAGTGGTCTTTTTCGATAGGAACCCTTTGTGTACCATCTGAATGGGTTGTATCTTGGCATAGTTTTAAGTTTTAATGTTTATACAAATATACGAAAAATAAATGAATTATACAAATTTATATTATCTTTTTTGCTTCTATTAGACGTATTATTTCATTTGCCAACTTCTCATTGGATTCAGTAGTTTTATGACCATCTTCAATATCTGGAAATATTGAGGTTATATTCTTCATGTGATTTACACTTGCAGGGCCCATATCCCACATATTTAATAAGTGATAATCATTTGGTATTTTAAATTTAACAGATGAATAGAACATACCAAAAGCATCAATAGATTTCATTCTTTTTAGTAATTTAGCTACAGTAATGAACTCCTCCACATACCAGTAATTTCTATATTCTTCAAAATTTTCAAACCAATGTATCATAGATAATCTATCAGTTGAGTTTAATGACTGAATATATTCGTTCTGGTCTGGGTGTATTGCATCAATTACAACATCGTGACTTGGGTTGGTACCATGTAATCTCAAATCTTTCCACATAATATCCAAATTCTCATCAACTTTAAGTGTTGCATTGAAAAATACCCCAAATTGATAAATAACTAATGGATTTGGTAGAGATAAAATATAATCAATATTTTCAATCAATTTCATCATAGTAAGTGGAAGTGTCATTCCTGGTTTTCCAATTGTCTCATATGGACAATTAAAATATTCTCCTAATACCTGTGGATATGATTTAAATTCATATCCTCTCTTTTCTAATTTAGCAAGTATTCCATTATACTCGTAATGTTCTTTCTCATTAGTGATACTATCACCAATACAAATTACATGTGAATAATTCATAATCTAATCCTCGTTAAATTGTTGGTCATCTCCAAAGAAATAATTAATAAATACTTCTTTAAAGTTTTCGAATCCTATCTTAGCATTTTCTTCCCATGTACTTGGAGTTCCATCATCACTTACCCACTTGTAAGATTGAAATTCAATACCTCGTTGTTTACACACTTGAGCCAGTGCGTAACACTCCATATCTACGATATTAGAGGTTTTAATTGATTCTAAGTACGAATCTGTATATCGTTCGTGTGTGTTATCGTAAATCGTATCTGTGGTGAAACATTTAATACCTGTGTTGGTTAATTTGATTGGTGGATTCTCACTTAAACCCATTGTATCTAAATCATTAATTACCTCACCAACTTGTAATACTCCACCAACTTTATGTCCTTTTAAATTTCCACATGAACCAAAATTGATTACTACATCTGGCTCTTCATTCCAAAGAATTTCGGTTAGATTTGATGCAGCATTAATTTTACCAATCCCCACTTGGAAGATTGGAATTCCGTTGATTTCTTTTAACCCACCATGTTCTTTTGGTGAAGCTGATACTAATATTATCTTTCCCATTTTTAGAATAGTTGTTTTTTAATTATAGATGATGGCCATGAGTTCATGGAATACCTATTACCAGATTCTACTTCAGAAACACAGTGCTCTATATTAGAGTCAAAAATAAATATACTACCTTGTATTTTAGGTACAGATAAAATCTCACCATTTATCTTGTAAAGCACATCCCCACCTTCATAATTATCATTTAACTGAATAATGATAGTAGATGTAGCACCTAATTTCATTTCATGTAAATCGGCATGCCAACCTAAGAAATCATTTTGACTATATTCGTTGAATGTGTATTTTTTAACATCTGTATAATTTACCCCATTAAATGGTGGTATTTCATTCAATGTATTTACAATTTTATTAGATAATGTTTTTAAAACAGAATCATTCAAGTCATTATTTATAAAATAAGAACCTCTTCTTTTATTTAAATAAGATTCTACCTTAGTAGTAACAATTTTACCATTTTCAAATTTGGTAGTTGTTAATGGTTTTAAATCAGAACCTAATCCTTTATGAATAATATATTCACACTCTCGGCGAGTTAGTACATTTTCTAATAACTTATTAAACATTTTATATCGTGTCCTTTTTTAATTCCTATATCTACTAAACAAAGTTTACCAATTACCTCATAACCACTCATCTTACAAAGTTGTTCTGCAGCTTCCATTGTTCCACCTGTTGCATATACATCATCTACTATAACAACCTTACCTTTACCAGGTTTCATTTCAATGGTTGATGAACCATATTCCAAATCGTATTCTACTTGTTGGAGTACATGATTTCTATCAGGTAGTTTACCACTCTTACGAACCATCTTAAATGGTTTTAAGTTGATAGATGCAAGAGCCGATGCGAAGATGAATCCACGAGATTCAATACCCACGAAATAATCCACTTCTTCCATATCCACGAATTGACCTAACTCATAGATTGAATCATAAAATGCTTCCGAATCTTCGAGTAGTGGTTGGATATCTCTATAAGTTATTCCTTCAATTGGGAAGTCTTGTACATCCTCTATGTAATCTTTGAAATTAATCACACTATCCTCCATGTAAAGATAAATATTCTTCTATTTTTTCTGAAAATAACATATCGTAAACTTCCTTACCTACCTCAATTGGGTCAATGGTAATTTGTTGAGATGCATAACGAGTAGCTGAAGTAATATCAATTTCAGAATATCGTGATTTAGTCATATCGATTTCACCATTAACATAATCTACAAATCCATCGGATTGTAACCACTCTTGATATTCCAATTGGTCGGTGTATTGTTTTACGATAACTTCATCTGGTATAAACTCTACCATTGATTCTTTAATTCTTCCCATTTTTTAAATTCTTTAATTGTTCCTCGTTTAGTACTCCTCTTTTTTCTTTTTTCTCTTCAGTTGGGATGGAATAGTTTCTAACTAATCGGTCCAACCATTGGTCTTGTTTATTCATTATTTTTAGGATTTGATGTTTTACATTCTGGACATATGGTTAAGGTGGCTGCATTTAATGAACCACAGGAACATTTCCATACATTATCTACAAGGTATCCATACTCGTATTTCATTATCTTATTATTTTAAAACTTACTAATATATTACAACTGGTACATACAACTGAATCTATTCTACCACGAACACACGAATCGTGTTCCCATAATTCTACATGGCTGATATCATTACCACATCTACATGTACCACGATTTTCAGTACATGATTTGGAGTTCCATTGTCTTAACTTTGGGTCTTGTAACCAATCTTCTCTTAATCTACTTACCATAACCTATGAATCTTTTAGTTTGTCTTGTTATATATCCGTTTCCTTCTAAGTAATCGAAATCTTCGTTGAGTTGAAAGTTTGGAATAGTTTCAATATCTGTTTGAGTTTCTTTGATTATATCATCAACTGAATAACCTTGACCAAAACTTGAATAACAAATTGCTTTGGAGAATTTTCTTAACTCACCTTCATCTTTATATTTTACAATTCTATCTAATGTTTCCATTAGTTCGATTCTTAACTTCTCACCAAGTTCTTCGTTGTGGTCATACATTTCACGTGACCATGGTTTGGTGATTTCGATTCCATACTCAAATTTAGGTTCTTTTTTTGTCATATCTTATCCTTTTTATCTTCGATAAAGATACGAAAAATAAATGGATTATCCAAATTTATTTTGAATATTTTTTATCCAACAAATGCCTTTTCCAAAACAAGTGAACCATTCTGACGATTACTTCCCTCAGTCCAACCTCGTTCTTTCAACATATCTCTAATCTCTATATTGAAATCCATATTACCACAAATCATAACTTTATCAGTATCAGGTGTTCTACTGCCTAATTTAATACCATCTTTGATTTGAGTAGTGATTCTTTGAGAAACTCCATTCCAATTCTCATCACGAGTTACAATTGGTACATAATCAATCCCCAACTCTAATAAGAATGAGTCGAATGCATCTAATTCTTTCTGTTCTCTAACTGACCACATCACATGAATATTTTCGAATCTCTCATAAGTTAGTGGGTCACATAACATCGAGATAAATGGTGCGATACCAGTACCTGTTGCTAATAACCATAAATCAGTTCCATCGGTTAGATTATCTACCAATAAAGAACCTGTGGTTTTATCACTTACGTTTACCACATCACCTACTTGTATTTTCTGAAGGATACTTGTAAGAGGTCCATTGGGAACTTTGATACTATAAAACTCGATAAAGTTATCATCAGGTCCACTCGTGATACTATATGCACGTTTAGGAGCCCCATCAACATTTATCATAGTAAACTCACCAGCTTTGAAAGTGAATCCAGCTGGTTTACGTAATTTGAATTTGAACAAACTATCGGTATAGTGTTCAACTTCAGTTACTCGAAGTTTACCTTCCTTTTCCTGTAAGAAAGCATCGTATTCTATTTTAAATTCTTCTTCTGTTAACGCGTGCCACCCTCTACATCCATCGGGTGACCTTCCACAACCACATGCCATATATTATTTATTTTATATTCCTAAATCCTTTTTAATATATTCTAAAAATATTTTATACTGAATCTCATTCCCTACCTTTCCCAAGTGGTGGTCATCGATATCTCCATTAGTCTCATCTATTATTTTAGGCTTCCCATATAATTCGAGGTGTTGTATAAATCTATAATCAATATCTTCTTTATTTAATCTTTGTGGTACAATCCACCTTCTATCTAACAACTTTTCTTCAAATTTATAGTTTAATACATCATCCACCCAAGACCAATAATAAAGATGAAAGCCAATAGAATCTGATAAAATCTCTATTGGTTTTAATAATTGTAAAAGTTCTTCTTTATAAAATGAAAAACGGCTTCGGTTATATGCAAGTAAATCATATAAATCATTTTCTTTTTTATCAAAATTATCATGTTCCATGGATACAAGTTTAGTTACAACGCCAGTATTCTCAAGTGGAATTGGAAATCTAGTGATAGTAGTAAACCCAACGATGACTATATCATTTTTTTTAAACTCATGACATTTTTCATTTAAATTATATAATATATGATAATTTGAATTACCTTTTTGTAAAATATCTAAATCAACTCCTGCAATTGCAGAATAATTCTCGTAATTATAATTAAGATTATTAGCTAATAACTCTGCCCATATTGGGAATGAGTCTGAATTTAAGTAGTTTCGTGCGTATTTAGTTCTATCATTATTAGGAGATAATTCAGTCAATACATCAATTGGTTCACTAAAGCTATCGCCAAATGCATATAATGTGTTTTCCATAAAAATAAATATTATTAAAACCAGAAAAGGGTAGATAAATCTACCCTTCTATTAGTTTCCAATTAATTGGTTTCATATGCTCTTGGGTTTGGAAGTCCTGAATAATAGTCCCATTTATCATCATCCTTATTATAGAACTTAGTTTCCTTTTCTTCGTTTAAATATTCAGTATATTCACCATCTTCTAAGTACATTATTCCTGAACTACACATTTTGTCTTTTTTTTCGTTTAACTTTTTTTCTTTCTAATGTTGGAAATCTACCATAGTTTCCATGACCATCCATATCAACAGTATCAACTCGTCTGTAATCTGGATAATTATCTTCCTTATTCTTTCTCGCCGAGGTGTTTATATTCCATATTGTAAAATATACATATATCGAAAATATAATTCCACCTATAATAAAAAACCCCCCACTCATGACTTTCTTCTTTGACGAATTGCTATTGCGAATAGTAAAATTGTACCAGGCCAATGTGCCGAGTATTGTGCTTCTTCGAAGTTACCAAAAACTCCTAATCCAATTGAGTACATCATGCAGATGAATGCGAGTATTACTGGATACCATTTGTTTAAAAAATCTTTCATAATTTAGTTTAATTTTAAAATATAGGGGTGAGTGTTGCCCACCCCATTATTGAATATTATTTAGAACATTGGGATATCATCATCTGATTCCATTTCCACTTCTTTGAATAGTGGTTCAGCGTTCTCATCTTTTACATACTTCTGAACAAGTTGTTTGATGTAAGTTCTTTCAGAATCAACACCACCATCATTTGAGAAGAATGGGAAGATTGAGATTTCTGCAGATTCGAATAAATCAAATCCATCATAAAGTAATCCAGCCATCTCAACACTTGCACGAGTAGAAACCATTGAGGTTACTTTACCACTATCACTCATCGATTGAGTTCGAGTGTGGTGTGCAATTTCAGAAACTGCTTTCAAATCTTCTTCAGATACTTCTGGATACATATACTTTAGTAATCCAAATTCTTGCTCATCATTTAGAACATCCATTTCAATAGTTACAAATCTATCTAAGATTGCTCTATCCATTACACGAGTTGAAGTATATTCGTTACCAATGTTTGCAGTTGCAATGAATGTTACACCTTCTGC
>Ga0209652_1002353_pt1 | contig 14690 bp, 16 predicted proteins | sample SaaInl74LU_5_DNA_FD_184641 | JGI IMG/M metagenome (GOLD analysis project Ga0209652, IMG submission 184641) | Marine microbial communities from expanding oxygen minimum zones in the Saanich Inlet - ESP_74LU_5_DNA (SPAdes) (version 2) | ecosystem: Environmental > Aquatic > Marine > Intertidal zone...
ATTGGATACGCCTACATGGGCAAAGACGTGACAATGACAGTACCTCGCCTTTGGGCAGATGATCCAGCTGCCATTCATCAGAATAAACTCATGTCACGTGAACGTGCTCTCTCTATTGGCACATGTGTCACTCCCGACCCGAAAACAAACAGTAATATGAGGGGAGACAAATGTCCTTTGTCGGAACGAACTATTTTCGTTGCCATTGCATCATATAGGGATTGGCAGTGTCGTGATACTGTAACGAGTATCTTATCGACTGCTGCTCATCCTGAGCGAGTTCGTGTCGGAGTGGTAGATCAAATTGTGGATGGGGTTGACGGATCTTGTGATGTGCCGCATGTGCCATGCTCGGATGATCCCGATCAGCCAATCTGTCTGTACAAAAATCAAATTGATGTGTTCCAAATGGACGCAGAGCTTGCAGTTGGTCCAGTGTTTGCCAGGCATATCGGTCATCGTTTGTATAGAGGAGAGTATTATGCAATGCAATCCGACGCACACGTTACATTCACCCGTGGATGGGACGATGATATTATTTCACAAATGGAATCGACGGGAGACGAGCTCGCAGTGCTCACAACCTACTTGACAGATATTGTAAATTCTATTGATCCGATGACTGGGTTGAGTAAGAGACACACTAGGCCCATCATGTGTAATACTGAATACGAAGGTGGTGCGCAAGGAAAACATTTGAGACATCTTTCCCAGCCTGAAGGTATACCGGATATCATGGGTATGCCACAGCTCCAACCCTATTTTGCGGCGGGGTTTGCATTCTCCCGAGGGCACTTTGTTGCCACCGTGCCGTATGACATGTATCAGCCCATGATCTTTCAAGGAGAAGAAATGTCCATCGGTCTTCGTGGATTTACTGTTGGCTATGACTATTTTGCTCCCGAGAGAAGTGTCTGTTTCCATAGCTATGCCATAGGAGCGAATTCAAAGGCAAGGAACAAAGTACCGCATTTCTGGGAGCATGCACAAGCATTCAAGGGTACCGGGATCAAAGCAATGAAACGACTGCTTGGTATAGTGAACATGAACCCTGAGGTACCGAGGTCAGAATGGGATCATTCCGAAGAGGCGAAGTATGGATTAGGTGGAGCAAGAGAAACATCAAAATTCTACGATGTGATTGGTATCGATGTAGTGAAGAAGACTACTCAACGACACCTTTGCCAATTCGTCCACAACAAAATGCACAAGCAATTCATGAAGTCACTCCGACCAGATGGTATGGGGATCGATTACGGCCAAATTGATTACAAGTGGGTAGATCCAAGACCGAATGATGAATAACAGCACCGAAGGTTATTGTAGCAGTGGTAAAACATTGGACATTAACTCGATGCATCAATTAGAAATACCGTACATTTAAGTGTTTGTTGCGTTTATACTTGTCATACAGAGTGTTTAGTAAGCGTCGTTGCCCCAAGACTCGTCAGCAGATTCATCGTAGGCATCCCCCCCATCATATCCATCGTTATCATTTGAGCGTCCCCCGTATCCCTTGGGCTGCGCTTCGTTGACTCTTAGGATACGTCCATCCAATTCATATCCATCTGTCTCATCTGCTGCACGAAGGGCATCATCTGGGTCCATTGTCACAAAAGCAAATCCACGGTGTTGTCCAGTTTCACGATCAACGGGACTGTAGCAATCGATAACCTTTCCATATTCCTCGAACAATTCACGAAGTGTTGATTCCTCAGTTCCCCATGACAAGTTTCCAACGTACAATTTGATTTCTTTAATAGTGAAAAGACAAGACCATAAGGTGAGTTTCAATCATCCCGTAAACGGATTACTGCAAATCCTATAATTTCCTAATTGTGCACAAATTTCAATTCCACTCACGTTTAGGCGTAGCCTTCTGTCCCTTTGGCAAAGACTTGTTGACAGTAAGAGTACGTCCATCAAGCTCTGTTCCATTTAACTCCTCAATGGCTTTGGCAGCAGCCTCTTCATCCATAGAAACGAAACCAAATCCACGGGGATTTCCCTCGTAGTCTGTTGGAAGGAAGCAGTCCTTTACATCACCATAAGCGGCAAAGGCTGCCGAGAGGTCCTCCTCCGTTGTGTCAAAGTTAAGGTTGCCAATGTAGATCTTGGATCCCTCATTTCCTACATTGTCAGAAAGAAAGAGCAAAATTAGTAAATGATTCATTGTTGGCAAAAAGCTATCCATGATCTTTACCACTGACCTATCATCACATATGATGGTAGGCCAGTGGTAAAGAACATTCTTTCCAATACAAGCGTCCGATAATACAAAAGATGTTAACTCACTCTGTTTCTTGGCCTGGTACTTCTTCTTGCCCTCAGCAACCTTCTCCTTTGGCAAGCTCTCACTAGCATAGACAGTCCTTCCAGAAATCTCTGACTCATTGACGGCATCGATAGCGGCGGCAGTTTCCTCAGCGTTGGACATGGTAACAAAAGCAAATCCACGAGATTTCATAGTCTCCCTATTCAATGGCATCGAGACCTTTGTCACGGTACCATGCTGCTGGAAGGCAGCACGGAGATCACTCTCGACTGTGTCAAATGAAAGGTTTCCAATGTAGATTTGTGTGTCGTATGTAGATTGTGGCTCCTCAACAGCAGCGGCAGGAGCTTCGGCAGCAGGAGCTTCGGCATCAACAGAAACGGCAGCCTCTTCGTTGAAAAGAGTACTTCCAGATACAACACGTGATGTCTGTCGAGAAGTGAAGCCAGGAGCAAACCCAGACACGGCGCCGACTGAAGCCAGCAACAAGATTAAAGCCCTATCAAGATTCATTTTGTTCTTAGTACTGTAGTAGAGAAAAGTTATGGTAAGTATCAACGATTGGTTGTGGGAACAGAGTGAGTAAGATGGAGGCTGCTGAAGACACGCACTTGTTGATGGGCTGTGACTGGAGGAATCAGCGGAACGCAAATAATTTTGCGGTGGTGGTTGGTCGCGTTCTTCGTGGGCTGAGATCTCAGCGTGGGCTTGTACAAAGATCCGTAACATTGCTCCCGTTGTTACATTTGTTTGTTACACTCATCATCAACAAGACAACATCGATGCACCGACAAAGTCAAGCAAGTCAGCAAGCACGGGTAGGTGCCAATCCGATATGATCATTCCTATCAAAGTTCCCAAAGGCCGAGGAGGCGAAGACGGTTCTTCATCCATGGAGAATATTGAATGGGTGATGCTAGAATTGAATGGAGAGTTGGTGAAGCCGCAACATGAAGCGGTCCGCAACACAACCGAAGCCGACGGCGATAAGAGGCGAGTTGAGCTTGGATCGGTCCAATTTGATGATGCAGTGAGTACATGTGTATGCTACTTTTGTTTTTAAACGACTGCATTTTTGTTGTACGTAAAATTCACATCATATGCACACATCCTCTTCGTGAAACTAGGGTGCACCTACCTTAATCATTGGAAACCACGAGCTCAAGGGAACATCAATCGCATTGAAAAACCCATTTGCAGTACTACGGAAACGAAAAGCAAATCAATTATCTAGCGCTGACGGCGGCAGTGATGCTGACTCGAAAATAATGAAACGTAGCGGAGTAGAATACGAGGTCGCTGGGATAGTGAAGAAGAAGTTAATGTTTGACAAGTATCCAAAAAGCATCATGCGGTAATACAGGTGAACCGTGTCATCTTTTTATTAACGTAATGACTTTATTCATATTGATATGACTATGTCTGCATCATCGCGTCAGCATCTTCCTCGTCGTCTTCAACCGGCAATGCCAAAATCAATTTATCCACAATATTATTCAATGGAGCTGTGCCAGGACTAGATGGATACTGATCGACAAATGATACACCATCTTCACATGATTTCAACAAGTTGGGATCCAAAGGCAGCTTTCCGAGATATGGGACTCCAAATTTGCTAGCCATTCCTTCAGGCCCCGTTCCAGCTGACGGAAAGACATCTGTTATGGCCATCATGTTTAATACCTCTGGACACTTCTCTTTCAACAACGATAGAACATCACTTGTGCAATCATTTGACTCATCATTCATAAACCTCATATCCGAAACTCTAGTTTGCAATCCCGACATGTTCTCTATCACACCCAACACTGGAACAGACGTCTTTTTGCAAAAGTTGAGTTCCTTTCGTACATCTGCCAGTGATACTTCCTCCGGTGTTGTCACCACAATTGCCCCACTGGCACCTTGTCCAGAGGATCGAGCATCATTGAGATATTGCACTATTGAAATATGTTCATCACTTGTTCCAGGAGGTGTATCGATAATGAGGTAATCTAATCCACCCACTCCCCAATCTGTCTCTGTCAAGAATTGTTTAATCAATCCATTCTTTCGTGGTCCTCGCCATACCACTGCAGCATCTCCTTCCTCGAGTAGGAATGATATAGACATGACTGCCAGATTGGGGTTGGCATACACAGGTGTCCAACCAGATTGGGATTGATGTACCTCTCGGCCCAGCACCCCTGCCATTCTTGGGATACTCGGTCCACAAATATCCACATCCAATAACCCCACTGAATACCCTCTCGAACTAAGAGATTGCGCCACCTGAGTCGACACCGTACTCTTACCAACACCACCCTTCCCACTTAACACCAACACAACATGAGATACTTCCGATAATGCATTGTGAAGATTGGCCTTTTCTTTTTCTTTGGCGGCTACTGCGGCGGGTGAGGAGAATGATCCGGTTGAGCAGGCGCCTTGGTTGGGACAACCGGCGCAGGCGGCTGCTTTACCGGCTTCTTGGGAGGTTGGGCCGACGCATCCGTCGTTGGCATTGGATGGTGCTGCGGACGACATGGTTGCTTTATTTTGATGGATTGTGAATTTGCGATTTTTATGGAAGGTTTTGGAAGAGATTGCAAAAGCATGCTAAACGAACCGAACCCCATCAAAGACAAATCACAAATATTGCAACGGATAGAAAAATTGCAACGGATTGGATACTTATATCTCCTCAGTGACGACGGCATCATACTATAATATTACGACAATGGCAAGGCGACTGACAATCATCTTCTTTACCCTAGCGGCATCTCTCTGTTCCCTGACAGCAGCGGAGTCTGTTCCACCATCAAGCGTATCAAACGACGCAACAGCTGGAAATGATTCTTGTCTTGATGATGCATCTGATGCTAAAAAATCATCTGTCTACGTTATTGGAGATATCCATGGTGACGTACTGTGTGCCATATCGTGGGTGCATCGGACTGGAGTAATCGGCAATCTCCTAGATGAAAGTAGTAAGAGCGATGATAGTGCATCTGATGTGTATCAAAAGCTCAACAATCCATCCGAGTGGGTTTGGAACGACGATCAAGCTTCATTAGTCTTCATGGGTGATTACGTAGACAAGGGCCCAACGTCCAGACATACTGTGGAGTTTGTCAAGAATTTAACTGCTGCCTTTCCAACCAAAGTGACGGGTATACTTGGAAATCATGAGTTGGAACTACTTCGTGATCGTGATGCTAGAATGATGCCTTATCAGAGGTACAGTAGCTACACTCATGCGGTGGTTCATCCTGGCGAGTATCACAATTATCTGAATGATGTGCGTAGTCTTGATGAAAAAGATGACATTGTTCTGGATCAACTATACGAGGCTGTCATGGAAGTGTATGCCTTCCGAGCTCATTCCGCTGTTCGGATGGTACCTGAACTTCCCACTACAACCACTCATCATCAACACTATGGAATTCAATACGCCATTACGGACATTGTTGATCCAAAGCATCGAGATTTGGCCAGGGAAAGACTGGAAGAATATCAAGCTGCTTATTTGAATGCATTCCGATCTGGAACGGATTTGGGAGACTTTGTGGAGAAGCGTCCAATCGTACATCTTGCTGAAAATATCAATACTTTGTTTGTTCACGGAGGTGTGAGTCATGATATTGGAATACAATACTTTGCCAAAGGGAAAGAGGGTGCTGATATGCTGAATAAAGTTTGGTGGGAGCATTCACACGAAGACAAGCTCGCTGATTTTCTCAGCCGCGAGGACGATCTTGGACACGTGGTCTACGAGCTGCTTACATACAGAGGGAACCATCCTGGTTATGCAAATTGGGAGACTCAGGGCGAGTTTGATGATGATGAATCAGACTTGGACCAAGTGTGTGCCACTTTGCAAGACATGCTCAGCAAAATGGACGGAATAGATCGCATTGCAGTGGGCCACACACCAAATGACGAGGTGCAGATAAGGTGTGATGGAGCCTTCCTTGCTCTTGATTCTACTTTAGGGCGTTGGATTAGAGGCACTGGTAACGAATACTGCCCAGGTCCTGAACATTTTGAACGAAGGCAGGGAGTTGATGTAGCACGAACAAGTAGAAATGGAAACTATAGATGTGGAGACATCAAAAAGATTTGTGAAGGGCAGATTGTGAGGCTAGACTCTGATATGAGTGTGAACATTCTCACAATGTAATGACATGAAGCATAGATAAAATTTAAGCTGAAAATATCATAAGTAGAAGCTTCAGTTCATCCTGAAGGAAAGGATGAAAGGCACATCTTCGAGAAAGAGGACACAAGATTCTGACCTGCGACCGTTCCCTCTTTTCCTGCTTCAAACTGCAAACTGTCCCAAAAAATCAAAAAGCAAAGCTCTTTCAGTTGCTGCAACCGACCGCGGCCATCACTACCATACGCTCACTACCATGACGGAAGGCGGGCAATTGACATCACCTCTCGCTTGCTTCATAGCAGGTGCTCTCGTTCCTATAACATACTTTTATTTTACCAAATCATTCAAGCCTGATGGCGGCGGCATTCCCTTGGGCGATGATGATGACTGGGATGATGATAGCGATGATGGTGGCGTTGGCAACGCAAGTAGTAGCTCATGGGGATTGAAGGACGCGCCTTACAAGATGGTGCTGTGCGTAAACCAAGAGCTTGGTATGGGGAAAGGTAAGCTGCTTTGAGTTTGAGAACTAGTGTCATGTCCTATCTAATACATTGCAAGTAAATGCAGTTACTTGTCGTGCAAAAAAATGGACAACAAAATCTTTGACAAGGCCTGCTCCAACAACTTGAAACTTCTTTTACAATGAAGGCTCGAGCATAGAAAGTATGGTACATTTACAATTCATCTATACAAATATAATAACATTGCGATTTTCATTTTGCAGGTAAAATTGCAGCTCAAGTCGGACATGCGGCTGTAGGATGCTATAAACGTGCAAAAAGACAATGCCCCTCTGCTCTTTCTGCATGGGAAAAAACAGGTTGTGCAAAGATTGCAGTTAAGTGTCCGACCGAGGAAGAAATGGAAATCATATACGCAAAGGCATTGAGTAAAGGTTTGCCACTGTGCTTAGTGGAGGACGCTGGCAGGACACAAATAGCAGCTGGCTCACGCACTGTGTTAGGATTGGGACCAGCGCCAGTAAGAGAGTTTGAGGGATTAACATCTCATCTAAAACTGATGTAGAACACTGCAATGCAAACATATATGGAGCTACTATACCGTAGCTATATCATCAGACTGACAAATAATCCTCATAGAACCAAGCAAGCGTGTTGAGGGCTAAAGAATGTAGCTTCTTTTTCGTCTTCACCTTCAGCTTCTTTGCAATCTCAGCGCAGTGCTGTACATCATTCTGCGAATCAGATGTTTTCCTGTCCACTTTCTGTGTTCGCGATGTCCGTTGATCCCGTTGCTCCTTCCAACTTGTCCTTTGTTCTAGTAGCTTGAACATCATGCCTTCTTGCTCATACTAAATGCTGCAGAATGCATCACACAAGAAAATGGAGCCGAGGTTTTGTTTTGCTCCTTACATTTCACTTTATCTCCATCTTATCTCAGTACAGATACACAGTATTGTACACGTCAATCATAAGTATCAGTCAATCGGGGGTTACACGGTCATATTTTTAGGTCTGGTCAATTTAGGGCATAAAAATGAGACAAATAGCCCACCCGATGATTGAGATGGAAATGACATATTGTAGAAGCAACGATACTATTTAGGTGGCGGCAGCTCTGCCTTATGTTGACATGGCATAATGGCACCAATCGTAGTTCTCAATGTGGCCGAAAAACCATCGGTTGCCCGTGCCCTGGCCCAAGTCTTTGGAAACACTCCCGGCAGTCGACAGAGTCAATCACACCGTTCTGGGCCGGCTCAAATCTTTGAAATTGAAAATGTCAACTTTCCGTCACTCTATCAGCAGGGATCTGGACAGATCGTGCCTAACAATGTTCGGAACGAGCCGCATACAATGATTATATCATCGGTCCGTGGACATTTGGCATCACAAGACTTTGGACCGGCGTATGGATGGTCACGATGTCCTCCTCAGGCATTGTTTGATGCACCGATTAATACGGAATATTCACAAGATATGCAGCCTTTGGAGCGTATGCTTCGAGACTTGTCACGAAGGGCATCTGCACTCATTTTATGGTTAGATTGCGATCGTGAGGGAGAAGCCATATCCGATGAGGTACGCACGGTATGTATCAAGGGAAATCCAAGACTACAATCCCAAAACAGAATCTATCGAGCAAAATTCTCGACAGTATTACCGGGAGAGATTCAAAGAGCATTGCGTTCACTAGGACGGATCAATGAACATTTTGTGCAGGCAGTAAAGGCAAGAAGTGAGCATGATTTACGTGTTGGTGCGGCGTTTACTAGATTCCAAACTCTGAGATTGCAAAAGAAATTTGATGGTTTTCAAGATAGTGGTGTTATTTCCTATGGACCGTGTCAGTTTCCTACATTGGGATTTGTCGTTGAGAGGTGGGCAAGAATTGAAACGTTTGTACCAGAAGACTTTTGGACAATAGAGATGTCGATCAGATTGAATGGAGATGGATCGGTTAACAACTCAGATCAAAATGGCAATTCAAACAATAATCAGCAAAGCCGACCAATCAAACTTACCTGGAAACGCGGACGGCTTTATGATCGTGCGATGACGATGGCATTATGTGATGCATGTCAAGAAGCTGGAGAGGCAGTGGTCACATCTCTGACTGGCCGACCAAAAAATAAATGGCGTCCTATCCCACTAGCAACAGTTGAATTACAAAAAAGAGCATCCAAGTATCTTCGCATTGGAAGTGAAGAACTGATGCAAAAGGCGGAAGAGTTATACCAGCAAGGATTCATCAGCTACCCACGTACCGAGACAGAAAAGTTTCGGCCAGAATTCAACCATCATACGCTGATTCAAAGCTTTCAAGCAGTAGCGGGAGAATTTGGTGACTATGCCAACAGACTGCTGTCTGATAACAATTTCCAAAACCCACGAGCTGGTCAGAATGATGATAATGCGCATCCCCCAATCACTCCTGCCAAAGCCGTGGATCCTCAAACAATTGCTGATCCAACCCAACGAAAAATTTACTCTCTTGTCGTGAAGCATTATCTCGCTTGTTGTTCAAGAGATGCAGTTGGTAGAGAGACAGAGCTCACACTTAGAATTGCATCAGAAGAATTTGTGGCAAAAGGTCTCATGATTTTGGAGAGGAATTGGTTAGATATTTATCAGCCGTGGGAAAAATGGTACACTGGACAGGGAGAGCTACCAAGAGCGCGTATAGGAAGTCGCATTGTTCCAACGTCGCTTTCAATGAATGCAGGTCAAACTTCACCTCCTCAACTCATCAGCGAGGTAGAACTTATTGCTCTAATGGACCGCAACGGCATTGGTACTGACGCAACGATTGCGCAGCATATTACAACTATCATGGATAGAAATTATGCAGAAAAGGATGGCAACCAACGCTTCCACCCAACAAAACTTGGTATCGCATTGGTGGAGGGGTATAACAGTATGGGCTACCAACTCAACAAACCTGATTTACGTCGAGAGATGGAATCGGAATGCAATGCTGTGGCGGCCGGAAGAAAGACGAGAGATCAAATTTTGGGTCCAGTTCTAAGTAAAATGCTCGAATGCTTCAAGATTGTGAATGCTGAAGTTCATAAGTTAGACGAGGCAGTTGCTCGCCACTTCAACCATCTCGGCTCTGACAGTAGTCAATACAGAGTGCTTCAGGCAAACTTTACTCGATGTGGAAGTTGTAACGGAATGACCGTCCTGAAGCAGCGTGCTGGCGGTGGGTCAAACAGAGGCGGAGGGGGCGATTCAGGCGGGAGCAAACTGTTGCAATGTGCGCCTTGTTCAAAGTCCTTTCTCATGCCAAGGTACAATCGAGAAGTGCGACCGGGAGTCAATCCAAATGACCAACACGAGCCTTTGATTTGCCCAATCTGCCAGTTTCAGGTAGTTGAATGTGTCAAGGATGACGGAGGCACTTACTTTGTTTGTCCCCAGTGCTTCTCTGATCCACCTGAGGAGCATGGTGGAGATTCAACTGACTTTCCATGCACAAAGTGTACACATCCAACATGTAGCCTTGCGAAAGGCACTCGTGGAGGTGATGTAGAGGTATTTTCTTGCCCCTTTTGCGGTTCATCAGGAAATAGTGCTGGTAAAGTTTGCCTTAAACGAGGTCAACATGGCTACCGTCTCTCCTGCTCAAATGGCGGTCCTAATAGTTGTCAATTTACAATTTGGCTACCCAAGGAAGCGAGAGAAATTGTTATCGACGATAGCACAGGAAGCTGCAACCGCTGTTCCATTCCTAATAGAGTAGTGCGGCAATTGAAGTTTATTTGGAAGCCAGGGAGCGTTCCTCCGCATTATGATCGTGAGCTTTGTGCTTGCATTCTCTGTGATGAACAGCTAAAAAATGATATGAATATTAGAATTCCAGCCGTGAATGAAGTAAATTACAGGAGAACGGGAAATTCGGCAGGAGGCCGAGGAAGCCAAAGCTCCAACTCGTGGGGAACTTCAAGTAACAACAATTCAAGAGGGGGTCGAGGAAATCAAGGCTCCACCTCTTGGAGCTCTTCAAATAACAGTGCAGGGAGACCTGGTCGTGGCAGAGGTAGAGGAGGAAGAGGCGGCAGAGGTGACAGAGGATCAACTTCATGGGGCGGTTCGAGTGCTAATGGTAGAGGAGGTGGTGGAGGTGGAGGATCAGTCCAGTGTTTCAGTTGTGGAGGGCCACATTATGCTAATGCGTGTCCGAATAGGCAACAACAATGATTGCATCATATACGTTGGAAAACAGTTGAAATTTCATGTAGTCGGCGTAACAACTTTATAACAAATAGCATTTTTATTGATTTCAAGCTAGCAATTTATTATTACAGGGAAGACGTATGATATAGCAGAAGTGTGACCAGATGACGTATAGCAGTTCAGTCATCATTATACAAACAAAAACGCAAGCAAAGCTGCTTTACGCCGCGACCTTTTCATTCTGGTCAGTACCCAAAGAGAGGTCATCACCATCATACATGTAGCTGATAATATCTTCATAGCGTTTGATGACCACATTTCGGCGGATGCTCATTTTAGGTGTGAGCATGGAGTTGGCAGCCGTAAAAGGTGCAACAAAAGCCCAGCTCCGAGGAATCTCATATTTCTTGAGTTTGTGGCAATTGATTTTGATCTCCTCATCAATCAATCCTCTCACTTTCTTATCATTCACGAGTGTCTCTTCGTCGACGTCGTCGGCAATTCCAAGTGCTGCTCGAATAGCTACCCAGTCGGGCACAATCAAGGCAACATTGTGAGGCCTGTTCGCACCACACACCACAACTTGGCCAATGAAACGACTCATTGCAATAGACTCTTCGATAGGGGTTGGGACAACGTACTTTCCATTTTCAAGCTTGTATTGTTCCTTTAGACGCCCAGTTACGGACAAAAAGCCATCCTCGTCAAGTTTACCCATGTCACCAGTGTGGAATCTGCACAGTTGAAAAGAAGATGCGAAAATGAGAAAAGGTAGAATATCAAAGCATGAAATCACAGAGCCTAGATAACTCACAGTCTCGACTCTCCATCAGGCGCAACAGAGATAACCTCTGCTGTGGACTCAGGATTCCGGTAATATCCTCTCATGACGTTTCGTCCATAGCAGCAAATCTCACCCTCCTCTCCTTGCGCGACTGGCTGCTGAGTATCAGGATTCATGATCACCACATGGACTCCTCCCACTGGCTTGCCGACATTTCCCAGTTTACGCGATCCTTTGTAGGGTGCACTGATGGCAATTATTGGGCTTGTTTCTGTTAGCCCATATCCCTCACAGATAGGAATACCGATGTCATCCATGAAATCAATGATTTCTTTAGGACATGCGGCACCAGCGACAAACCCGTGACGAAGGTTGCCTCCAAAACGACCACGAATCTTTGACGTTACAAGAGTATCCAGAACTTTGTGCTTGAGACCATCCACCAGGCCAAGATTGCCTTCCTTCTTCTTTCTTCCCATTTCCAACGCTGCACGCATTAGCTTTTGCTTTGTAGGGCTACTGGTACCAATCAAATTCTGCACTCCGTCATAAACCTTTTTGTACAATGTCGGAACCGCAAACAAGACAGTGGGCTTGACCATGGCCAAGTCTTCAAGGATTTGTGGCACACCACGACAAATTCCCATGGATCCTCCATGAGATATGGCGCACCATAACTCGCATGTCTGACCATAGGAATGCGCCCAGGGCAAAAACGCCAGTGATCGATCTGACGAGCGGATGAAATCTGTAGGGTCATCGGCCATTGTTCGTACCGCGTAAACGTTGCTAACAAAATTGTCATGTGTCAACTCGACACCTTTTGGTTTGCCAGTCGTTCCTGATGTATAAATCAATCCAGAGAGATCCTCTGGAGTTGGAATAATCACTGGAGTATCAATACCCTCGGCACGGTCAATTGCCGTCGCGAGTGAGTGAGGCTCGTCACGGGGAGAATTGAAGCATAGAGTACTGTGCACAGAAGGTGTATTGGGCAATACTTCCTTGACGGCTTTGAGGAAGATTTCTTCAGTGCTGCAGAATAGAGCAGAGCATTCACTGTCGTTCAGGATGTACGTCCAATCCTTGGATAGTTGAGATTCGTACATTGGAACAATTGCGGCGTTGAGAGAGTAGGCTGCTGCTGCAAGTGCACTCCATTCCCATCTGTTGTTTGAGATTAGACCAATTTTGGAATGTTCACTGATGCCTGTGGAAAGACGGAAATGATGCATGAGTTAGTACAATGTTGATTTGCAAAGAACATTGATGTGTGAGCGTGACCCGGGTCATAACATGCCGCTGTCTCTTTACTCACCAAGATCTTTCAGCACAGTCCTGCACCTGCTAACCATTTCACCATACTCTCCATAACTCATCCACTCAAACGCCCCCTGCTTCTCCTCTTTGTCCTTGACAACATTCTCCTCCACTTCAGGCGCCTTGTATGTTCCAAACAGCGGATTATCTTTGAATGCAATGGAGGCAAAGTGATTCATTTCATGGAGCGTTTTGAATTGTAGTAGACCATCTGAATCTACGACATCTTCGCGTGTGAGAGAGGATGAAGTGGTGTCTGTGGATAGGAAGAAGCGGCCATTGGCTGTGGTGCCAGCTGCAGCGATGGATGGAAAGTTTTTCTTGGAAGATGCAGCGGATGCAACCCTTGCAAATCGGGAAGCGGCGCGAGAGGATGATGCCAGTAATGTCATCACGATTGATGTTGATTATTGTATATTTCTATTGTGTTGTTGTATTCTCCTCCTCTTTATCAGTGTTGCAAATTTATGCTCGCAGTGATGATTGCATTCCGGATCCTGTGCACTTTAATTTTGGAATAATCATTGACACCTTTACTTCTTCTGTGATGTCGATGAGAAGCATTCTATCAAGATTTTGTCGGGGGATGGGTTTCGCGCGGTTTTTTAGTAGGGACCCTCACTCAGACGGGCAATTACACATAAGTGCGTTGAGGTGCGTTGGGGTACCAATTGCATTCTCCCTTTCGGGTGCCTTTTCTCGTGTCTATCGCCAATGTACAGGTCAACGCCAACCAAGAACATTCCTGCAAACAATATGGGAGGCCCAATCACTAGCACACTAACAAGAGCGGTGCTAGCGTAAGAGTTGACTCTACACTGTTTATGTTTGAAATTGATTTTGCTGACAATAGCGGCAGATTGCGAAAAGAAAGCACTTGTTACCCATTAGATTGATCCCAAGAGCAACATTATGGTATTCTTTAATTCTTCTGACCCTGCCGAGATGGAAAGAGAAGCTGCTGCAGACGAGGAGCCAGCGTCACTTGCTTGCTCCTGCATGACCCCTAGACGATGGAAGAAGGGGGGAGAAGATAAAAATGAATTGTCAGACATCGTTGTGAGCTTCGATGACAAGGATGATAGTAGGAACGCTGAGGCAGGGCCCAAAGAAGAAGAGGAGGAGGTAAGAGAGGCTGAAGAAACACCCGACAAGGGAGAGGTTGAGAGAATTGTTGACTCTAGTGATGCCCCAACATCCGAGGAGACATGTGTAGGTGCCGACAATACCGAAGATAATGTAGTAGCACAAGATGGAGATGATGGAGACGAAAAAGAGGATGATGGAGAAGCACCAGAAACAGAAGAAGCTGAAGAAGAGCCAGCAGTGACTTTTGCCGCGGAAGAAGAAGATGAAACAGTTTTGGCTTCACCAACGGACGATGATGATGATGATGAAGAAGAAGAAGTAGCTGATGAAGACGGTGGACTTCAGATGCCTGTTGAGGAGGAAGTTGCCGGAAAGAGTCTTTTGAAACTCGCAAAGACCAAGCCCCAAAAGAAGCCGCAGACTCCCAAGAAGCCGCAA
>Ga0209652_1002354_pt1 | contig 14675 bp, 13 predicted proteins | sample SaaInl74LU_5_DNA_FD_184641 | JGI IMG/M metagenome (GOLD analysis project Ga0209652, IMG submission 184641) | Marine microbial communities from expanding oxygen minimum zones in the Saanich Inlet - ESP_74LU_5_DNA (SPAdes) (version 2) | ecosystem: Environmental > Aquatic > Marine > Intertidal zone...
CTTTGTATTTATTATTTTTTAAGCCTTGTGATTTTGATCAACAAGCCGGTCTAAATTTTTGGAATGGTGGAACTACGCTTTTTTCTAATTGGAATCATATGACTCAAACAGTTAATGGTCCGTTAACATTTGAACAATGCACATTTAAGGCTTTTGAAATAGATGCACCATATATAACTTATAAAGAAAGTGATGGTCGATGTATCTGTAAAGCTGAAGATGCTGTTTTATCTAATAGCGCTGAAGGAAGTTCAGCATTTATTAATTCTTGCTTCAGTGGCTATATTCTTTCAACAGATTTATTTGACTTTAACAATCAGACCATTATTTATCCAAACCCTACTAACTCTGAACTAATATTAAAAACTCATCATACCTCATTTTCAGAGCGTGATAAACTACAAGTTTTTTCAATAATTGGTAGCAAACTTTACTCTTCATCTATAAGTTCACAGCAAACTATTGTTGATTTATCTAAATTACCTCAAGGAACTTACATTCTAAAAACAAATATAAATGGAGTTCAAAAATCATTTAGAATCCTTAAAGAATGATAAAAACGGCTTCTGGATTTTCAACAAAATTTGGGATAATTATGTTCGGTTCTTTAACCGATAGACATGAAGAAAAATAAATAGTTAGAATTAATAAAAAGATGGATAGATTTTTCAAACACACTGCTAATTAGTTTTATTAAGCAACTAACATAGTTTTTTTAAGATCACAAAACTAGGATTAACTTATAAAAAGCATGGTAGGGAAATCTACTTTACAAACTTTACAATGTTTTATTCGTTGTTTCATAATTCACTTAAGTCATTAATAACTTAACTTTTGGAGCGTAATATAATCAGTTTATAATTATCTTTTTATATCTCCCGAGCAACCTTTGGAGCAACTCTAAATACCAAAAAAACCCGTAAAATCATTGTTTATAAATGAGTTACGGGAATTACCTTGCTAAAAATAGAGTTCCATTAGAAAGGATTGCAGAGATGATGGGTCACAAAGACAAACATCGGTTCACAACATATCATTACATCGGTAGTTTGGATAAAAAGATATTATTCGAAACGAATGTTTGTTTAAAGGAGTTTTAATCTTGAAATGTTTGCAAGAATTAATTTTTACAAGAATTTTATCTTTAAAAACGTAGTTTTTATAGGGGTTACAGAAGATATCTAAAAAACATCTTTTAATACTCATAATCAGGTGGTCCGAGGTTCGAGTCCTCGTGGGACCACAATCAAAAACCTCAACATATTTGTTATCAAATAGTTGAGGTTTTTTCTATTCATACGTTATCATATACAATCCGTATTTTTCTTGTACAAGTTAATTACTTAAATTCAACCAATTCTTTTCTAGATAAGTAAGATGTAATTGGTTTCTTTTAGATTTCCAACACATCTACTAAAATCATGAATTGAGAGTGTTCTAAACTATGTTCGTAGTTTGAGCACTATTAAAGATGAATGAACATTTATTCTTGTAACTTGATTATAAAACCTATTTAACTAAAAGATTTTTATAACCCTTAAGTGTCTTTACGAGTTTACTTCTGTTTTATTTAATTGTGCTTGATGATATTTAAAAACACCCCAAAAAGTTCTTAAAATTAGTCTTATACAAAAGTGGCGATTCATCAGAATTAAATATTGCTTATCTTTAATTTCACAAAATATATAAACTTATTACACTATAATTTATTTTATGAAAAAAGTATTTGCCTTATTATGCATAGCAGGAATAGTTTATCCGTACTATTACATTTTTAAATTTATTGAAACAAACAATTGGCAATGGTCTACGTCACTATTTTTTGAACAAATTAACCAGAATTATGCGATGAATATTTTAAATGCAGATTTAACGATTGCTGCCACCTCTTTTCTTATTTTTCTTATTTACAGATTAAGAGTAAAAGCAATTAAAAAAAATCAGTTTATAAAGTACTTGGCCTCTTTATTCATTGTTGGTTTTTCATTAGCCTTGCCATTATATCTTTATGATAATTATAAAAAGAACAATTAAAACATAGGGGTTATCCACTCCCTTTTCGTTCCGTGAAGTTGTACCTCTTAAATAGGTTAAACGTGCATATATAGTTGCTTACCCATTAAAACCTCAATGCATTTGCTTTCAAATAGATGAGGTTTTTTTGAGGCTAAAATCAAACAAAATCCCATATATTTACCCAAATCAAATTCTTATAAAATGAGCGCAATACCACCTAAAAACAAGACGTTAGTTCCTATTATCATTATTGCTGGTCTATTTTTTATCTTCGGATTTGTTACTTGGATAAACGGAGCACTTATTCCATTTATGAAAACGATAAATGAACTTACAGATGCAGAATCTTATCTGGTGGCCTCTGCTTCTTATATTTCGTTTGTAGTAATGGCTTTACCTGCGTCTTCTATCATTAACAGCATAGGGTATAAAAAAGGGATGTCTTTAGGTTTAATTGTTATGGCTATTGGTGCATTGGTTTTTATACCTGCAGCAAATGCTAGAACCTATTGGGTATTCTTGTTCGCAATTTTTATTCAAGGAGCAGGCATGACCTTGTTGCAAACAGCGTCTAATCCATACATTACTATTTTAGGCCCTATAGAAAGTGCTGCAAAGCGAATTGCAATTATGGGTATTGCCAATAAAGTAGCTGGGGCTTTAGGTTCTGTGATTTTTGGAGCTATACTTTTATCTGGAATAGATGACCTAAAAAACAAATTAGTTACTGTAGAGGCAGCAGAAAAAGCAAGTTTATTAGACACAATGGCCAATAGTGTAGTTACCCCTTATATTGTAATGGCTATTGTTCTTTTTACATTGGGGGTTTTTATTAGAAAAGCACCATTACCTGATGTAGAAGCAGAACCACTAACAGCCTCTTCATCAGATGAAAAAATAAAGACGAGTATATTTCAATTTCCTCATTTATGGTTAGGTGTATTGGCTTTATTTGTTTACGTAGGTGTAGAAGTTGTGGCAGGTGATACCATTATTGCTTATGGAATTTCTTTAGACATACCTGTAGAAAAGGCTAAGTTTTTTACGCTATTTACCTTAATGGCAATGGTGGCAACTTATGCTTTAGGTGTTGTTTTAATTCCGAAATACATTAGCCAAACCTTTGCATTAAAAGCGAGTGCTATTTTGGGTATTTTACTATCGTTTTGTATTGTGTTTACAACGGGTTTTACCTCAGTACTATTGTTAGCTGCTTTAGGAATAGCAAATGCATTAGTATGGCCTGCAATATGGCCATTAGCAATAACGGGCTTGGGGAAGTTTACAAAAACAGCTTCAGCGCTACTAATAATGGCCATTTCTGGAGGGGCAATTATACCTCCTTTATATGGTGCTTTGGTAGATTATAAAAAACAAGAATTTATTTCAAATGGAATCAACGAAGTTTTAGCCACGGCTGATGCAGCATCATTTGGTTATTGGATTTTATTGCCTTGCTATTTAATTATTTTTTATTATGCTTTTTGGGGGCATAGGGTGGGTTTACAATCAAGCTAAAAAATCAGTAAAAATAAAAAACACCTAAGAGTACTTAGGTGTTTTTTATAGGTTGTTATTAAAGGTATTTTTTACCAAATACGAACTCTGTCTTCTGGTTTTAAATACATATTATCACCCTCTTTTACATCAAAAGCAGCATAAAAAGCATCTACATTTTTTAGCGGCATATACGCTCTATACATTCCAGGCGCATGCGTGTCTGTCATGATTCTATTTTTTAATGCATCGTCTCTCATTTTAGTTCTCCAAATGGTACCCCAAGAAAGGAAAAAACGCTGTTCTGGAGTGTATCCATCAATTTTTGCTGGTTTTCCATTTTTGGCAAAGAATATTTGTAAACCTTCGTAAGCTGCTTGTACACCTCCTAAATCTCCAATATTTTCACCAAGCGTAAATTCGCCATTTAAATGCATGCTGTCTATTGCAATAATATTGCTGTACTGGTCTATCAGTTTTTTACCTGCTTTTTTAAATTCTTCAGAATCTTCATCTGTCCACCAATTTTTTAGGTTTCCATCGCCATCAAAACGTGCGCCAGAATCATCAAAACTATGTGAAATTTCATGACCAATAACAGCGCCAATTCCACCATAATTTACAGCTTCATCTGCTCTATAATCATAAAAAGGAGGTTGTAAAATGGCAGCAGGAAATACAATTTCGTTATTTACCGGATTAAAGTATGCATTAACAGTTTGTGGAGACATACCCCATTCTGTTCTATCTACTTCTTTACCTAATTTATTCATGTTTTGATTATAGTTCCATTTGGTAACGTTAATAACGTTTTCAAAGTAAGATCCTCCATTTTCTAACCCTTTTACTTGTAGTTCTGAATAATCTTTCCAAACATCTGGATACGCTATTTTAACTGTTAATTTATGCAGTTTCTCTAGCGCTTTTTCTTTGGTAATTTCACTCATCCAAGGTAACTGTGCAATTCTTTTTTCGAAACCAAGCATTACATTGTCAATCATTTCCTCTGCTTTTTTCTTAGCTTCTGGCGGAAACATTTTTTCTACATATAATTTTCCTAAAGCCTCACCAATTGCGCCATTTAAATTATTTAATGCACGCTCATCTCTTGGACGTTGTTTTTTTGCACCCTGCATTTCTTTGCTATAAAACTCCCAGTTTGCAGTTTCTAAACCTGTAGAAAGCGAACTTAACGCACTGTTAATTGTGTTCCAACGTAATACTAATTTAATATCTTCTACAGATCTGTTTTCGAAAATAGTACTCATGGCTTTAAAGTAGCCTAAGTCTGTTACAATAACCGTTTCTATATCTCCAACTCCAATACCTTCTAAATGCGCTTGCCAATCTATAGCAGGAGCTAATTTTTGAAGTTCTTTTACAGACATTGGGTTGTATAATTTTCTAATATCTCTGCTCTCTTCTTTGGTCATCATTGGTTCTGCCAAGCTTTTTTCGAAAGCTACAATGGTAGCCGCATTTTGCTTTGCAGTAGCTTCATCGTCACCAAATTCTTGTAACATTTTGGCTACAAAAACTTCGTATTTTTCTAATTTATCTTTCACTTTAGCATCTACATAATAATCTCTGGTTAATCCTAAAGAACCACCACTCATATAACCTGCATATTGACTACTGTTTTTTAAATCATTAAAAACACCAAAACCATAAAAGCCTCCTCCTCCATAAGGAGCCATGTTTGTTAAATATGTTTCTACATCATCTTTAGTAACAATCTCATCAATTTTAGATAAATAAGGCATAACAGGTGCTTTACCTTGTTTGTTTCTGGCAACAGTATCCATTATCGTTTCATAATAGTTTACTGCTTTTTCTTGATCTGAGTCTATTTCATTTCCTTGTGCATCTTTAATTTTAGGAAAATCTCTTTCTTCTATTGCAACATTTAAAATTTCTAAAACATCTGCATCTGTTTTTTTACGAAGTTGATTAAAGCCACCCCAAGAAGTTTGGTCATCAGGAATTTTGGTGTTGTCTAACCAAGTTCCGTTTACGTGTCTAAAGAAATCATCTGTAGGTTTTACAGAAGTATCCATGTTTTCTAAAACAATACCCGCAACTTTATCTACTTTGTCATCTTTTTTACAAGAAACAAAAGCAACAGTAGCTATCGCAATTGTACATACTAGTTTTTGAACGCTTTTCATTATTTCGATTTTTGATTAATTTATTATTAGTAGTCTAATTTTAAAAATGTTACAGCAAATTAACACTTAAATTTTAAATTATAGTATTTTGTAAGAAATTTAAATATGCTTCGACTAAATTTGAACGAAAGATAAAAAAAATGACAGAAAATTTAACCAAAGAAGCCTTTTTAGAGAAAGTATTTAATTTTAAAGAAAACAAAGAGTGGAAGTTTGAAGGTAAAAAACCTGCACTAATTGATTTCTATGCAGATTGGTGTGGCCCATGTAAAATGTTAGCCCCAATTTTAGAAGAGCTTTCAGAAGGATATGGAGATAAAATCGATATTTATAAAATAGATACAGAAGCAGAGCAAGAGCTTTCTGCTGCATTTGGAATTAGAAGCATCCCATCTATGCTATTTTGTCCAACAGAAGGAGAACCACAAATGGCTAATGGCGCTTTGCCAAAAGCAGATTTAGAGCGTGTAATTAGCGAAGTTTTAAAAGTGGAGAAATAACCAGAAAACAAATTAACAGAAACCTGAAAGCAGTAAACTTTCAGGTTTTTTTAGTTCTAAAAATAAATACCTAAGTTTTTTATGCATTAGAAAATTATGTATATATTTGAAACAATTATTTAGTGAAATATGTCAATTATGGGAAATCATAAATTATACAAAGGTTCTTTGCAAACCATTATTTTAAAATTGTTGGCCACTAACGATAAAATGTATGGTTATGAAATTACCCAAAAAGTGAAAAAATTAACCAAGGGTGAGCTAAAAATTACCGAAGGTGCTTTATACCCTGCTTTGCATAAATTAGAAGCAGATGGTTTATTAAATGTAGAAGTAGCTAAAGTTGGGAATAGATTACGTAAGTATTACAAACTAACTGAAAATGGCACAAAAGAAACCGCCAACAAGCTAGAAGAAATGCAAGAGTTTTTAAAAACGATGCAGCATTTGGTGAACCCCAAATTTAGTTTGGAGTAAAATTTATGGCTATGAAACTCACAGAAAGTCAAATAGAATCTTTATATCAATTTACAAGACAGCACTATGTAGAATATTATGATGTGCAAGTAGAACTTGTAGATCATTTAGCAAATGATATAGAACAAATCTGGGAGCAGCAGCCTGGTTTATCATTTAATGATGCTCGAGATAAATCATTCAAAAAATTTGGTGTTTTTGGCTTTATGAATGTTGTAGAAAGTAAAGAAGCTCAAATGGCAAAAAAGTATTTTAAGCTAGTTTTAAAATTTGCTAAAGAATGGCTGAGTTTGCCTAAAATTATTTTAACATTACTACTGCTGTTTGGTTTTTATCAACTACAAAAATTTACTTTTGGTTATGAAATTTATATTGGAGTATTTTTACTAGTTATTGTTGCTCAATTTTTTATGCTTTTTAACAATAGTCGTAAATTAAAGCAAAATCAAAAGCAAACACAGAAAAAATGGTTATTTGAACATGTTTTAAGCATTCAAGGTTATGGAAATACAGCATTTATATTTATTTATTTTTTTCGAATTTCTAATGCTGAAGAATTTTTTGCAATGGGCGACTTTAAAAGAGTATATACAGCACTCTTAATTACAGGGTTTTTAATTATTTCTTATATTACTTTAGTTGTTATTCCTAAAAAAGCAAAAGAGTTGCTAATACAAAATTATCCAGAATACCAGATTACTTAATTTTATTTTTTGATGAAACTCACAGAAATTCAAATAACTAATTTATACCAATTTACAAGGCAGCACTTTGTCTATCATTATGATGTGCAAACAGAACTGGTAGATCATTTAGCTAATGATATAGAAGGTATTTGGGAAGAAAACCCTAAAATATCTTTTGAAGAAGCCAGAGATAAATCATTCAAAAAATTTGGCATTTTTGGTTTTATGGATGTTATAGAAGCCAAACAAAAACAGATGAACAAACGTTATTGGAAAATTCTACTGCGTTTTGTAAAAGAGTGGTTTACCTTACCAAAACTCATTACAACTTTACTCATCTTCTTAAGTGTTTTTTGTATTGTGCAAATTCCGTTTGCTGAAATTGCCATAGTAAGTGTTTTGTTAATATTAGCTGTTTTTGAAATGGTTGCAGCCTATAGAATCAGAAAAAAACACAAGGCTAAAGAAAAAACGGATGAGAAGATTTTTCTTTTAGAGGCGATGATTGGTACTACTAAAAATAGTTTTACAGGCTTTACATTTCTCCATCTATTTAATTTTATGAACCTAACTAAATTCGATTTTTCTGGTCTAAATATGTATTGGTTATTATTAATAGCTGCAATAGTTACCCTTTTAATTATTTTCTTTTATGTTTCCAATTATGTATTACCACAAAAAGCAGAAGAATTGCTGCAAGAAACGTATCCTGAATATAAATTGGTAAAAAACGTGTAACAAAAACTGCAAATCAACTACTTATACTAAGACTAAATTACCAAAACTTATGATTTCACATTTTTTAAAATTAGAGTGGAAACAATTTTTTAGATCCTCTCATTGGCAAAAAGGAGTTGCTGTAAAGATATTAATGGCCTTTTTTGCCTTATATTTTATAGTCGCTTTTTTGGCATTAGGTATAGGGGGTTATTTTATTTTAAAGAAAATGTTTCCAGAGTCAGACCCGTTAGAGTTGGTAAACAGTTATTTAGTATATGCAATTCTTGCAGATTTAATCATCAGGTATTTAATGCAAAAATTACCAGTAATGAATATAAAACCATTACTGATTTTGCCTATAAAAAAAAGTAAACTAGTCCATTATGTATTAGCAAAATCATCTTTTTCTGCCTTCAATATTTTTGGATTATTTTTTTACATTCCGTTTGCTGTTGTTTTAATAAATAAAGGATATAATACCACAGGAGTTTTAGGTTGGTTATTTCTAATAATTACTTTAATACAATCTGCTAATTTTCTTAATTTTTTAATCAATAAAAACACCAAAGCCTTCACTGTAATCTCGGTGATTCTTTTAAGTTTAATTGCAGCTCAGACGTTTAATATTTATAATGTAACAGCATTTGGGGGTCAACTATTTAATGCCATATATTCAGCGCCAACTTACGCCATTTTTGGGCTTCTAATTTTGGTGTTATTGTACAATTTAACCTACAAACAATTACTAAATCAAGTATATTTAGATCAAGCTGTATCGCAAAAAGTAATTGAGGCAAAATCTGCAGATTTATCTTTTGTAGACAAGCTGGGCGATGTTGCTCCTTTTATAAAAAACGATATGCGTTTAATTTGGAGAAATAAAAGAACAAAAACAGTATTTCTAATGTCTTTCCTCTTTTTGTTTTATGGGTTAATCTTTTTTACACAAGAAACCTATAAAAACATGCCACCAATGTTAATGTTTGCCTCTTTGTTTGTAACGGGTGGTTTTGCTTTAAATTACGGCCAATTTATTCCTGCCTGGGACAGTGCTCATTTTAAAATGCTGATGAGTCAAGGATTTAAGTACCGAAAATTTTTAGAGTCTAAATGGATTTTAATGGTTGTAATGACTACATTATTATACCTTCTTAGTTTTCCTTATTTATATTTTGGTATAGATATTTTTTTAATGATAACTGCAGGAGCTATTTTTAATGTAGGGTTCAATTCACTTTTCTTATTGTATGCAGGTTCTTTTAATCGAAAAAGAATTGATTTAAATAAAAGTGGTTTTGGAAACACACAAGGAACAAGTGCAACACAATTTATTATAATTATTCCTTTAATGCTCTTTCCGATGTTGGTCTTTTGGATTTTTAACAAATTTGTTGGAGGAGTTTCCGGTTTCATTGCTGTAGCTTCAATAGGAGTTTTAGGGCTAGTTTTAAAAAGTTATTTAATGAAGTTTATAGAAAAGAAATATATAAAAGACAAGTACATTATGATTAACGCTTTTGGAAAAGAAGCATAATTCTAAACAAACGACTACAGATGATTACAATAGATACAATTTCAAAAAAATACGGAACAACAGAAGTCTTAAATGTACCTTCCATAGAAATCCCTACAGGGCAAAGTTTTGGTTTAGTGGGTAATAACGGTGCAGGTAAAACAACCTTATTTAATATTTTGTTAGATCTAATAAGACCTACAACCGGAGCAATTATAAACCATGATATTCAGGTGAATAGTAGTGAAGATTGGAAACAGTTTACAGGTTCTTTTATAGATGAATCTTTCTTAATTGGCTATCTAACTGCAGAAGAATACTTTGATTTTATTGCCGATTTAAGAGGCATGGAAAAAACAGAGGTTACCACTTTTTTAGCAAAGTTCGATGAATTTTTTAACGATGAAATTATTGGTAAGAAAAAGTATTTAAGAGACCTAAGTAAAGGGAATCAGAAAAAAGCAGGAATTGTAGCTGCAATGATGGGCAATCCCCAAGTAGTGATTTTAGATGAACCTTTTGCAAACTTAGACCCTACTACACAAATACGGTTAAAGAAAATTATTAAAGAATTGACAGAAAATAGAGAAGTTACCGTTCTTATATCTAGTCATGATTTAACACATGTTACCGAAGTTTGCGAACGTATTGTGGTCTTAGATAAAGGAAATGTTGTAAAAGATATAATTACATCTAAAGAAACCCTTCAAGAATTAGAAAGCTATTTTGCAGTATAAAATTATAATCTTTAATTTATTAGTATTTTTACGTGCAGTATTTATACTATTTTCGCTAAAACTTAGTTGTAAATAAAACAAATAAATTTGTAAAGAATTAATAGATTAACTGATTTTGAAAATTAGAATTAGCGTTTTTTTCTTGTGGGCGTGTTTTACAATGATTTCTTGTAGCACAAAAAAAGATACTATTATTAGTAGAAATTATCATGCCCTTACCTCTCAATATAACATTCTTTTTAATGGGTATACCGCTTTTGAAAAAGGGGTGCAAGAAATTGACAATAGTTATAAAGACGATTGGTTTTTACAAATCCCGATAGAACCTATTGCTTTTGAAGAAGATAAAATAGTAGCACCTACATTTAAAAACAATCCTGGCAGTGGATTTTCTGCTTCAGATTCAGAAAAAAAACCCACCACAACTTTTGAGAGAGCAGAAGAAAAAGCAGTAAAAGCCATACAAAGGCATGGTATGAATATTGAAGGGATGGAAAGGAATAAGCAAATAGACAATGCTTATTTACTTTTAGGAAAATCTCGCTACTATCAACAACGCTTTATTCCTGCTGTAGAAGCCTTTAATTATGTAATTGCCAACTACCCTAATGCAGATTTAATTGCTGAAACAAAAATATGGAGGGCCAAAACAAATATTAGATTAGACAATGAAGAGACTGCAATAGAGTCTATGAAGCTTTTGTTAGTTGTAAAAGATACTTTAGAAGCAGAGTTTCCTAATAAAATTAAAGAGCAAGGGCATACAGCTTTAGCCATGGCTTACCTAAAGAGTGATAGTGTACAAAAAGCTAAAAAACACCTTTTATTGGCAACAAGAACTTTAGAAAATAAAGCACAAGCGGCCAGAAACCTATTTGTTCTAGGACAATTATACAGTTCAGAAAACAAAAAAGATTCTGCAACATTCGCCTTCAAAAAATTAGCCAACTTTAAAAAAGCGCCATATAAATATAAGATACATGCACAGATTGCATTAGCAAAAAACACAACAAACGATTCTGTAGCAACCCTCGTTGAAAAAAAATTACAACACCTCATTAAAGATAAATTAAATGCACCTTATCTAGATCAGCTTCATTACCAGTTAGGGGTTCTTCATGAGCAAAAAGATAGTATTCAGATGGCAAAACAGCATTATTATCAATCTTTAAGAGCTAAAAACGCTGGGGCTAAGCAAAAAACATTTACCTATGAAAATTTAGGAAATTTAGCATTTAAAGCTTCAGAATACCAAAATGCTAGTGCTTATTATGATAGCGTATTACAGTTTTCTAAAGACACGCTTCATTTAAGAATTAGAAGAATAAAGCGGAAGTATAAAAACTTAGCTTCCTTAATTCAATTCGAAAACACTCTGACCGCCAATGATAGTATTTTAAAAATAGTAAACCTCTCTAAAGAGGCGCAAACCAAGTTTTTTCAAAACTATATCGAAAAAATAAAAAAAGAAGACGAACAAGCTGCTCAACTTCGTTTGAATCAAATGGCATTTGGGAACACTACAACTTCTCTAGCCTCTGCAAAAAAAGGAGAATGGTATTTTTACAATAACCAATCGTTAAGTTTTGGAAAAACAGAATTTTTAAAAATTTGGGGAACTAGAAAGTTAGCAGACAATTGGAGGTGGTCTAAAAGTGCAATAAACAGTACTAAAGCTACAGATAGTGCTGTTGCAAAAAAAGTAAATAGTAAATATGATTTAGAAACATATTTAAGTAAAATTCCAACAGATAAAAAAGTTATAGACAGTTTAGCCATTTCTAGAAATGAAGCTTTGTATGAGTTGGGTTTAATTTATAAAGAACAGTTTAAAAACCCATCGCTAGCAAAGCAAAGATTAGAAAGGCTTAAAGAGATTAATACAGACGAAGCACTTATTTTACCCATAAATTGGCACTTGTATCAACTTTATCAAAGTTTGGGCAATACTTCTAAAGCAGCAGTGTGTAAAAACGTAATACTAACACAATACGCAGATACTAAATTTGCACAAATCATTGTAGCGCCAGATACGGTCTTTGAAGATAAGATAAAAGTAACGGAAGTAGAACAAAAATACAAGATGCTTTATTACATGTATAAAGAAGATCTATTCAAAGACGTTATTGCACAAATAGATACTTTTTTACCTACTATTTCTAATGCTGTGTTATTGCCAAAGTTCGAACTTTTAAAAGCATTTGCGATTGGAAAGTATCGTGATAAAAATAATTACATAGAGGCTTTAGATTATGTTTTTATCAATTATTCTGGAACAGAAGAAGCAGATAAAGCAAAGGCAATTTTAGAACAATTAAAAAAATAGTTAGTATGTTGCGAAAAGAAACGCATAAAAACACCAATTCAGAACTCATGGAACGAAACCTAATTGCAAAAAACACCAAAATTATAGGAGAAATTTTATCGAAAGGAGATTTTAGAATCGATGGCGAACTAGAAGGAAATTTAAAAACAGATGGACGCGTCATTATCGGCGCTTCAGGAAATGTAAAAGGGGTTGTTTCTGCAACAAATGCAGATGTAGAAGGAAGGTTTTCAGGAGATTTAAAAGTGGATGAAACACTGTCACTTAAAGCAACAGCAGATATTTCTGGAGATGTAATTGTTGGTAGATTATCTGTAGAGCCAGGGGCAACATTTAATGCTTCGTGTAGTATGAAATCTTCGGTTAAAGAAATAAAATTATCGAATGACAAAAAACAACTTTCAAAAACAACCGCATAAAAAAGCGAAAAAGCCATTGCATAAAGCGTTGCAATTATCTGGAGCAGGCTTACAGATGGGAGCTACTATTTATTTAGGTTATTTACTTGGAAAGTGGTTAGATGCTAAATTCCAAACTACTTACTTGGAACAATCCATAACATTATTGGCGATTTTTTTAGCCATGTATTCGTTGATTAAACAAGCTCAGAAAATAAATGATTAAAAACATATTTCTTTATACTCTAGTTTTTTTTTCGCTTTATTTTTTTAGTCATTTTTTGCATCAAAGTTTTATAGAAAAACAAAAAATAATACTGCCTTTTTCATTACAAAAGGTATATCTCTTTCACACTGGTTTTTCTCTTCTAGTTTGTATGAATTTGTTACTATTCTCAAATGTTAATAAGATTATAGATCAGCTTGGATTTATATATCTAGGAACAATACTTTTAAAATTAGTATTATTTTCCTTACTCTTTTATAGCTCAACAATCATCAATGATAGTTTGACATTTTCTGCAAAAATATCGCTTCTAATACCTTTAATCATATTTTTATTAACAGAAGCTTTTTTTGTTAGCAAGATCTTAAAGCGAAAAGAATAAAAAAAAATATCTTAAAACCGTTTGTAGTTTTGAATTATTACGTATTTTTGCGCCGAATTTAGAAAGCGTATTTTTACCATGAAGGTTGCACAAAAATCAATCAAATTTTTTACAATAGCATTAATAGCTCTTTTTTCAGCTACAATTTTTGCTTCTGGTTCAGACAAAAAACACGACAATCAAAATGATGGTGGACGTGTAAATACTAAAGAGGAAGTAGAAGCCTATATCTTGCACCATATTAAAGATTCTCACGATTTTTCATTATACTCTTATACTGGAGATGATGGTGAAAGACATCATTTAGGTTTTCCTTTACCAATTATTTTATGGACAAGTGAAGGTTTGGTAACGTTTATGTCTTCAGAATTTCATCATAATGATGATGGCCATGTAATTGTAGAAAAGAAGGGTTTAAAATTCGCGAAAGTTCACAGTAAAATATTAGAATTAGATAAAGGTGCAGCAACAGTTTCTTTTGATGAAACGCATCATGCAACAAATGCCCATAAAGTATTAGATTTTTCAATTACTAAAAGTGTGGTAGGTATTTTATTAATTGGCTTATTAATGATATTTTGGTTTTCTAGATTGGCAAAACAATACAAAACTAAAAAAGTACCAACTGGTTTTAGTCGCGTTTTAGAACCTTTGGTTTTATATGTACGAGATGAAATTGCAAGACCAAATATTGGAGATAAGCATTACAGAAAGTTTACAGGTTATCTATTAACAGTATTCTTTTTTATATGGTTGTTAAATGTTTTAGGGTTAACTCCTTTTGGATTTAACGTAACAGGTCAAATAGCAGTTACTACTTGTTTGGCAATTTTTACACTGTTAGTTTATACGTTTAGTGGAAATAAAGGATATTGGATGCATATGTTGTGGATGCCAGGAGTTCCTGTTTTAATTCGTCCGGTTTTAGCAATAATAGAATTGGCTGGCGCATTATTAATCAAACCATTTTCATTATTAGTTCGTTTATTTGCGAACATTACAGCAGGCCACATTGTGGTTATGAGTTTA
>Ga0209652_1002355_pt1 | contig 14671 bp, 11 predicted proteins | sample SaaInl74LU_5_DNA_FD_184641 | JGI IMG/M metagenome (GOLD analysis project Ga0209652, IMG submission 184641) | Marine microbial communities from expanding oxygen minimum zones in the Saanich Inlet - ESP_74LU_5_DNA (SPAdes) (version 2) | ecosystem: Environmental > Aquatic > Marine > Intertidal zone...
TGTTCTACATAATAGTTGTGTTCTGTGTTGGCGGGCTGGATGGTGGCTGGTCAGTTGGCAGTCATCCGGAGTCAATCAAGCAACGTGATTGAAAAATGTGATTGAAATGTCCGACCTCATGTCCCCCTGGTCATTTTGTAGGACTGTAGGTACTTAGGATACATACACGTAATCGCTATCTACAGAAAGTTACCTCAGTGTGTATTCAATGTGGGTCATGCACAGTGCACAGCCTAACAAAGAACCCTAATAAGTGTTTGATGAATGCTATGATTGATTACTCTCTGCGTACATGAACTGCTTCAATACATCATTCATTTGCTTGTACTGTGTAATAAACTTCTCTCTTTCAGCCTGGAACACATCAATTAGTTGAGCACGATTCAGCTCAGAATCCGCCAAGGCTTTGGCTAATGAATCTATCTCTGACGCATAGTCGTTATTGGTATCATTAGGACCTTTTGAGATGACTTTCTCGTTATCAGGTTGTGATTGGGCCTTCTTCAATTTGACTTGTAAAGATTGCACCATATTTTCCAAATATCTTATCCTAGCAGCAGTGCCATCTTTACTTAGAGAAAGTTTCTTCTTTTCTTCCTCCATCGAGTGATGATCTTGCTTCATCTTCTTTTGCATTTCTGAAAATTGAACGTCTCGCTCTACTGCGTCTGCCTCAAGTTGTTCTATTCTCTGTGACTGTGTTGCAAGTTGTTCTTTCATTGCTGCTACCAACTCATTATCAACAAGATTGGCTTCGACTTTGTCACTATTGTCACTTATTTGTTCCTTGGAATTTTGAATGGAATACTCCAGCTCGTCTACCAATCCTATCAGACAATTCTTCCATTCTTTACAGTTGTCCTGCACATTAGATCGCAATGGTTCTTTAGATGCTGCCACCACGCCACGATGGATATCTGCAAATCTCCATTTCAATTCTTCAAAGAACCACAACACGTCATCTTTTGATAGCAACTCGTCGGGATTGTTTTGTAGCTCGGAATGAAAAGCGGTGACTAATTCCTCGTATTCTTGCATTTTGTGCACAACAGTGGAAAGAGACGTGTCATCATTGTGACCTTCTTCGTCATTATCTTCCTCATCATCTTCGTCTATAGAGTGCAGTGAATTGTACGAATTATGAGTACCATTTTTGTACCCATTATTACTTGGAAAGGGGTTACTACCATTAGTTGAGGATGAGTGTGTTTCATTCATCAGTTGAGATGCACGCTGCAGATATTCATGTATGGGAGAATCGCTCCCAATCTGTAAACAATTGCTTCTCACTTCTTGCTCTAATATTCTGGAATGTTGTTCGGACTCTGTCAACTTTGCTTGTGCATCGTTACGCAGTTTTGTTTCGATTTGCAAGGCTAATTCCAATTCTTGAATTCGCTGCACGTCCATGAAATTATTGTTGGCTTCGTTGTTACTGTCCTCCTCTATCGCTACTGCTGCTGGTGCTGGAGTACCTCCACCACCGCTGCGGCATTTAATAGGCGTAGCATTTGGAGTATTCACCGGAGAAGACGAATAAAAGCTCTCATTCAAATCAAATACAATATCGTCATTGTTGCGTTTCATTTCCCTTTCTAATAGAGACTTTATGTGTTCCAATTCTATTGTCAATTGATGATTTCGAGACCGCTCCTCTGCTAAGCGTCTTCCTAATAGACTGGTGCGTGATGACAGTGTGCTCCTGCTACGTGATTGTGGAGTGGTTGGTAGAGGTGATGTGAATGATTGCTCTGCGTCATTTTGATTTAAATGTTGTGAAGGGCTTTTTAGTGCCGCCCCTCCTCCGCCGTCATTATCGTCATTACCTAATGCACTGGAATAGTCTAGCCGGCGCATCAGCTTTGGGGGGCTCTCGGTGTCTGGCATGATGAAAAGTATTATTGCCGCTGTGTATGACCTCCGCAACTGAGCCACATAACAACAAACAACAGTGCATGCAGAGCAAGGCCATTCTCATTCGAGATTTCGATTCGAGGTAAGTTGAGCGAAGATGCTTTCCTCAAACCATCTCGAACTGAGCGAAAGTCGAAAAGAAATTCCCTTCATCGAAAAGGAAGTTGAAAAACTGGAATCATGGTCGGCATTGGCGACGCGACACTTGCCATAAAAATCATGACAGCAGCATCGAGCTATCAATCTATTCCCGATGCCTCAGCGGCAGCGGAGGAAGCAATGGAAAATGGTGGTGGTACTAACTGCAGCGAGTTGGCTCCCCTCACAAGAACTAATGATAGCACATCTCATGACATGTCATCATCATCATCATCACATACTCATCTTCTGCCCTCATCGGCGTCAATCATGTCCAAATTTGGCTACATCGCACTCGGACTCATCATGGGCTACTGTTCTTCCGAATCTGGTCGTCGCTCACTCTGGAATCCAACTGTCAGGTTCAACACGACCGAGTCGGAGGAGGAATCACCATGGTTCTTCAAACATCATCATGACGACTATGACGAAGAGGGATTGTCACTCCACAATGGCAAATCGTTTGCTCACGCTCTGCCATTTGAGGATGCGTTTCCGGGTATGAAGGTATGGGCAGACTCGCTGCCTACATTCTTTACGGAAGAAGCGAAACTGTTATCGGAATCATCTCCATTTGGAGCATTCTTGATGGGTGCCTCCTCTTCCAGCAGTAGTAGCAACAATAACAAACATTTGCTGTATTTGGTGCATCCAACGGCAGTTACTTTATTATATGATACGTCCAAGTCATCGAATGTTATGATATCCGAATATTCGTTGGATTATTTCCTGTTGAATTCGGGTGGATTTGATGCACAGATTAATCAGGCGTATTGTGGTGTGGTAAGAACTACATTTGTGCTTTGTTCTTTCCTTTTTGTGATGCAATCCAACTAACTAACAACGTTTCTCTTTATTAGGCAACTGTTTCAGCACTACTCAATAGTCTGAAATACATGAAACGATTCCGTGATGTCGATGACATCTCTGGATGGACATTTGATTTGCCCGTGGACCAAAGATATGATCCTTATCCCTATGCCACACAAAAAGATATTCTTTTGGGAGATTGTGTTCGTAACAATGTGATTCAGGAAGGAGATGACGATTCAGAGGGGGGCGCACATGTGGATGGGATATTCAAACCTCCGTATGGTCTAAATATGGCCCAGGTTGCAGATTTGTTGAGATGTCATACATCCGATGAGTGGGAGGTGACGGTACATGAGGTTGATCCATCCAAAACGACATTGAGCAAAATGAGATTTGACTTAACAGCTGCACTTATTGATCCCGATGCACGGGTAATGATCAATTACCATAGACAGGGGCTTGGACAAGTTGGAGGTGGACATTTCTCTCCATTGGGTAGTTATCATCCACCCACAGATAGTTTTTTGATTATGGATGTTGCCAAGTACAAATATCCACCTGTTTGGGTTGGTGCTGCCACTTTGTTTTCATCATTATCAACTCTTGAGAACTGTGCACACTATGATTATCCCAAGGCACAGGAGAGATTAGTGGATAATAAGTCTGACGGGAGCACGAATCATCTGTTCAATCCATTAACCGCAGATGAGTATGTGCAATCGTTGAATGTGCTAGGATGTGAAGCAGGTTACAGGGGATACGTGATTCTCAAGAAGAAGTAAAGTAGTGCTTTTGCTGAAGAATATATTGCAGGGGAATGTATGTAAATAATGACTGCTGACACAAGCTATATGGTTTACAAAGTAAGGATAAAATTAAGTGTACAAGTTCTACTCAAATATTTTAATATCTACTCATCTCCATATATCCATACGATTAATCACTGTCGCCAATCCAAACTACTCAACGCTCTCCCGTCTCCTCCCTTTTTCGGCCGTCTTCGCTTCCGTGGGAAGATCCATTTGGATGAGACTGCAGCTCAATCGGGCTGGGAGGTGATAGTTGTTTATAAGGCATACCAATTCTCGCAAATGCTGCTTTTGCTCGCTCTTCCTTTGAGCTGTTTGTCGAGTGTGTCGAGTGAGTAGAATGTTTGGATACATTCAACGCAGATTTTCTCTCTGGAGAGTGCATCGACTTGCTGATTCTGCCGTTGAGAGCGTGCAATGAAGAGCTAATGTCGGACGAAACGGGGTTTGTCGACCCATCTCCCTTGACTGCCTTAAATGCCTTTTCAAGAGCACGCAGCTTTAGTGCATACTCCGCATTTTCCTGCTTCAGCTTGGCTATTTGTTTGCGCTTTAGATAATCGTCATTTTTGTATGTATGTGACATCTTCACCATGTCACTCCTAAGCTTCAAAGATTCCTCCTGGTGATCCTTCACAGTCAGATCCAACTCTCGGATCTGCTCATCTCTTTCATTAATTTGCTCTTGCCAAATACTGACGTCAACAGCCTCCCCTGCAACACCGTGATTTGACTTTCCAGCTGCTCGGAGACTAAACAATGACGACCTCCTCCGTTCTGCTTCGGCAGCACTTGTTGGACTTTCCCCCGTAGCACCCGACTCCCCCCAGCCAGCAAATTTACAACGCAAATCTTCCACCTCTTCATTTGATTTTTCCAATTCCTCCATCGCCATTTGCAGCGATTTTTCACTCGCCTTGAGTTCCGTCTGTATCACATCTACCTCTGCTGTCTTTTCGTCCAATTCTTCTTCTAGAGCACAAATCCGCTCCGACTTCTCCGTCGTCTCCTTTGCCACTCGAGCAAGAGTCGCATCTTTCTGTTGAAGATCAAACTCCAACTCCATAATCCGTTGTGCGGAAGCTTCCTGCTCTTGCTTCATGTCCATCATCTCCTCAATATTTTCCTGCAAACTGTGTTGCATCGCCACCTTTTGTTCCGCAATCTTCTCAAAATCTTCCATCTGCGCCTGAAATTCCGCATCTCTCTCCAAATCCCGCTCATCCTGCATGGCCATTTCTTCTTTAAGACCATCCAATTGAATAGTGTACTGCTCAATCGCCTTCTTTTGTCTCTTGATAATTTTCGCCTGCCGGAGAAGATTCTTACCCAGCTTTTTTATACAGTCCGTTTGATCTTTCTGTGTCTTTTGGACCACATCAGTCATCCCCATACGTGTCTCATGCAACTCTTGTTCCAACACATCAATTTTGGATGCCGCCTTGTAATCCACCTCTTTTAATTTTTCAGTGGTTTTCACAAGTTGAGAAGCCAACGCGGCGTTGGACTCTTTTAATTGACGTTGTCGCTGCTTGTCTCTCTCGAGCTTCTCCCGCACCCTTTGCTTGCGCTCCTCCCTTCTTGCTAAATCTTCTGGATCCCCAAGAGAACCTGTAGTAGAGTTGGAAAGTTTGCGGTTGTAGCTAAAGGTGGACATGGAGGCGTCAGACGTTTGTGATTTGGACAGTAGCCCCATCGCCCCCTTTGGATCACGTAATACATCGGAACATAGTGATGGTGATACCGACACATTATCAATCTCCTTGTGGCTAGTAGATTTTCGGAACGGGTTGCGTTGGAATGGTTTCTTCATTGTGCTAAGGGGATTGATTGTTCCGATGAACGTGGTGGATTTTGAAGAGACCGACCGGGAGTAGTTGTCGTCGGTCATGATGGAGATATCATCGGCAGCAGCGGCGCTCTGCTGATGCGAGCTCTCTTGGGAATCATACATGTTTGGTTTATTTGTTTATGAAGTGTCATGCGGCTTGATTGCAGCCTTCTCTATGGCACCATACACAATGGTACTCAAAAGTGAGGTCATGGAACTCAAAAGTGAGCATCTAAAACTGTTGCTTTCTTTTCGGGCCGCCGCCGCGATCGTGATTGGTGATGTGGCATGTGGCCCATTTTGCTCTTGCTTCTTCGCCTTCGTGAATAAGACTCGTGAATGGTGGAAGCCAAACAAGCTAATATTTCAGCCTTTTCCCGAAAAAGGAGCTTCTCTTTTTAAAAATTATTTTGGGCACAACTCCTTGATCCCAAGGACTTCAAGTCGACATTGACATTCGTAGCCATCTCATTTGGCTCGTGCCAAGCTCTCCACTACATGCGCCAAAGACCCTCTGGAGGCTAAAGATGACTCAGCAAACGAAGCAGAAGGACAATGATGAAATCATTGCAGCATATCTCAAAAAGATACAAATCGAAAAGGAGCAAATAGAGAGCATCATTGCTCAAACTGACACCCTCGAGATTGAGCAAAAGCGTCGGCGACAACTTTTAGGTAGCAATGATGCAAAAGAAAGTCGCATGGCATTACAAAATCAAATACGCATGTTAGAAAATAGGCTCAACGACGCTCTCGTAAAGTTCAACACCAAGGTTCAAGAGAACAAGAAGCTTCGTGATCTGATTGGGGCAAAGAGACGTGATAGGTGAGTCTGCTCAAGTTCAAGTATGTAGTTTAGTTTTCGTTGATAATTTTCTAAGTCATTATTATTGATAGGTGTCTATACGATGAGATATATTCCAAGTTGGAAAGTCAAATTCTGACCCAGTCTCAACAGATGCATCGTGAAGTCGAGCAAGGCAAGAAAACTGTCGAACTCCGAGAACAGGCGCAAGCTACCTTGGCGATGGCGAAGAAGGAGTTGCAAGAAGGTGAAGCTAACCTGGACTTAGCTCGCAAAGAGCTTGGAGACTTGCGAGAGAAGATCGATAATATAAAGGAACGCCCCCGCTCGTGTCGGCCAAAGACAACACCAGCCTCTTCTTCTTCCTCTTCATCGGCACTATCTACAGAGGAGGAGGAGCAATGCAATGATTACGTGGATGATATCTACGAAGAGAAGACATTGGATGAATTACTACAGAAAGTTTTGCGTGCAAGTGGTATGGATAATGCTGATGCGTTGATAGAACGCTTGCAAGGATCGGACGAGCGTAACTTGTCGCGTTTCCAACACATCACCGAGCTCGAAGCGGAGATAGGGAGAGCGGAAGATGATATCGTCCACGCTACAAAAGAGCTCGAACGGATGAAGAATAAATGTGTGAATCGACAAATGCAGCAGCACAACGAACGTGAACTTGCCAAGAAGCAACGACAAACTTTGAACTATGAGATAGAGACCAGCTCTAAACACTATGAATCGCAGGTCGAGCTGTGGGAAAAGATGAGGGCAGGAATTGCCCAAGTCCACAGTGAACTTGAATTGCCAATGTAAGTTTATCCTGGCAGTCTCCTCGTCTCTCCTTTAATCTTTTCGCTTAACATGATTGCTTCTTCTTCTTCTTCTAGGCCTGATGATTTACTTGGCTCAGACGGTGTGGGCGAAAGCAACGTTTTTGGGTATCTTGCCGAAATTGAGAAGGTACGCAGTAAATGTTCATTTTGGCTTACTCTTTCCTCTGCACAATATTACTTACGCATTAGTCTACTTCTCTTTCTCACGAAATAAAGAAAACTACACAGATCATCTCAGCCATCAACAGCGACTACGACGAAGATGAAGGGGCAACTTCACCTTCACCGGTTGCATGCCGCAGCCGCAGCCACAGTTTTGCTGCACTTAATCTCAATCTTCCTAGTGTAAAAGATGCACCCGCCGATGATGGTGATAGGCCCTTTACCTTTGAAGAGCTCAAGTCTAGCTTACAGTTTTGATTACGATGGTAGGAGTAGTTGTGTTTGAGGTGATTCATTGCGAACGCGTCAAACTAACTAACAACACTCAAATATGTCACCCCTTGTGATTTTGAACGCTTTATTTGTTAAAATAATAATGTATCTTCACAGAATTAAACGAAAGATGGGTAAGTATACCCCTGCCACGCAAGAGATTCATTGGTCGGCGACAGACAAAAATTGCCCCCCAGCTAAGGTACCGGAAGACACCACATCATGCATTTTCAACAACTCGTGCCCTCCACCGACCGTCCAATCACAGATTCTTCTTCAATTTGCTCATAAATTGAAGAACATACCATCGTCACCACACAAATCATCAAGCCATGCTGCGCCTTGGAAGTGTACTAGGTAGGCGGCAGCTTGCCAGGGGTGCCGCTGCAACTCGCACCACCAAGAGAGAAATGTGTGGTCTCCTCGCAGCCATCGATGACGTTTGGACACAACGTGGAGGAGCAGCTCATGATCCCAACGTTCCACTATTGAGCGATGCTGACAGCTTACGCAATACTACCAAAATCTTACACCATCGTGGGCCAGATGGTTATCAAGTTAGCTCTGGTACTGTTGGAAACTCAACGCCTACTCCAGCAAGATGGTCCATGGGCCACACTCGACTTGCAATCGTCGATCCAAGCAATCGATTTGCTGACATGCCATTCAATCTTGAATTCCCTACTGAAGGAGGTAAAAAGATCGTGCATCTAGCCGCCAATGGAGAGGTTTATAATCATATTGAAGTATATGATGAATGTGTGAAAGCAGGATGGGAAACTCCTAAAATCTCTGGTTCTGATTGTGAGTCGATTGCTCATGCATACGCAAAGTTTGGCGGCCCAAAGACAGCTGCCATGCTAGATGGAATGTTTGCATTTGTGATCTTTGAAGAGGATGCCCAAACAGGCAAAGTGAAGGCGTTCGCTGCGAGAGATCCTGTAGGAATCAAGCCATTGTATTACGGAAGGACTAAATGTTCCACCAGCAGCGACGATGCGGCTGCCTATATCTTCTCTAGTGAGTTGAAGGCACTCGTTGGTCATTGCGATCCTAGCACTGTGGTTGCTATCCCACCAGGTCATTACTGGACTCCAGAAGAAGGTCTTGTTTGCTATTACAACCCTGAGTGGCTTCGAAATGATGACTATGCTCCATGGGAGGACGAATCTCACAACGTAACAGATGATGACGTGAGAGAAGCATTCTCGAAAGCAGTTAAGAAGCGAATGATGTCTGATGTGGAATATGGTTTCTTTCTATCTGGTGGTGTCGATTCCTGTATCGTCGCACATGATTTGCTGCCATTCTGGCGTGAGGAAAGGGCAGCAATCGGTGATGATCGTCCTATTAGTACGTACACTGTCGGTATGGAGAACAGTCCTGATGTGATGGCTTCAAAGGCAATGGTAGATGCATTGGGCGGTGAAAAGCATGTCCAGCACAATATCCGATCTTTCACACCTGATGAAGTGTTTGACTTGATTCCCAAAATTGTCTACCACATGGAGACATATGAAGCAGAATTGATTAGAAGTGCTATCCCTAACTGGTTGCTTGCTGAGAGGGCTGCTCAAGATGTGAAGATGGTTCTTACTGGCGAGGGAGCTGATGAATTGTTTGCTGGTTACTTGTACTTCCAAGATGCACCCAGCCCAAGGCACGCACAGAATGAGTTGCGTCGTATCTATGGAATGCTTGGAAATATCAACTTGCATAGGACCGATCGTATGACGATGGCGCATGGACTGGAAGCTCGTGTTCCTTTCTTGGATACTGAATTCACTCGTCTTGCGATGAGCATTGATCCGGCCAGAAAGATGGTTGACCGTGAAGCTGTCATGACGAACTCTCGTGGACGCGAAAAGACCTTCCTTCGTGAGTTGTTTGAAGGACCGAATGATAATGGGCACTCAATCCCACGTCCAGTGTTGTGGCGAGCAAAGGCAATGCAGTGCGAGGGTGTTGGAGAGGATTGGGTTTCAATCTTGCAGCGCAAGGTGTCGTCTCTTGTATCAGATGCTGAGATGGCCGATGCACACATTACTTACCCTGTGAATACTCCACACACGAAGGAAGAACTTTATTACAGGCGAATCTATGATGAGAACTTCCATGGACTTGAACATGTTGTGAAGCCATGGGAAGGTGGTGGACGTGCAATGGGTGCAGCATGGAAGAGTGACATGTACACTAGAGAGGGATTGAAAAACACCAATTTATTGAGCCACTCTCTTCAACAAAAGGCAGCGTTTTCCACTACCACCACCAGCAACAGATCGTTCTCTACGGCAGCACAAAGTGTTGAGGGACCAGCTGTTTCGATTCAAAACTTTGATATGGAGGCATACAACGCTGCACTCGAATCTGGATACTCTGATTTTGAGGCAAGTCTAACGTTAGGAGGTGATGACAGATCTTTGATCAAGACTGATGTCCGCACAAACAAATATCATATCAAGCCAGTTCCAATCGAAAACACGAGCGTTTTCCGTGGCAGTTGCACTGGTAACCCGCCAACTCAACGCGGATATGATGCCGCGATGGAACTCTTTGCCAAGCTAGAGGGTCTTGAAGGGAAAGACCTCTGCTCCGCAGTTCAGGCTGTGTATGATGATCATCGATCCCGACTTTCGGCGTTACTGAATCTTCCCGAAGGAACGGAGGTAGTCCTTTGTCCGTCAGGGAGTGATGCCGAGTACATTCCAATTGCAATTGCACGAGCCTTGAAGGGAGATGATGTTCACATCACGAATGGCATAACGCAGCTGAGTGAGATTGGAGCTGGCTCTGCTCCTGCTGCGGTTGGGAAATATTTCTCAACTCATGTACCTCTTGTTGGGCGTCTTTCTGGAGAGCGAGAGGTCTTGAGTGGTTTCGAGAACCTTGGTGGAATTACAGTCTCAGCTCGTGATAACGAGGGTAACGTAGTGGACGCTGCAACTGAAATGGATAACTTTGCGGAAGAAGCATTTGCTCGTGGAGCATACCCAATTATCCATGGAGTCTTCGGTGGAAAGACAGGCCTTCGCGACAGCAAAATGGCTCCAAGTTTAGAAGGAGGTGACAAATCTCTTTCAGTTGTAGACGCATGCCAGGGAAGATTTTCGACTGATGAACTCCATGAATGGTTGAATCAAGATTCTTTGGTCTTGTTCACTGCCAGTAAATTCTATCAAGCTCCTCCATTCTGTGGCGCTGTCCTGATCCCAAAAGGTGTTGCGGATAAGCTTCGTGGTACCCCCGCTCCTCAGCCACACACTATGTTCGATGCTGAAGGTTTGGGTGGCTTCTTAACAGAAAAGGAGATGCCTCCGTGTTTGCAATCTTGGGGAGAAATGCTCGGTCAAGAACGTAGAAGTAATGTTGGCTTGGCTCTTCGATGGGAAGCCGGATTAGCTGGAATGGAAGCATTGTCACATGTTCCTGATGATGTGAGAATCGCTGCAGTAGATAACTGGGCTGGAACGGTATCAAATATGGTGAACGGGGAAGACAATCTGGATGCGTGGTGCACTGAAAGGAGTATTGTGAGCATTCGAGTTCAAAAGGGTGATGGCTGGTTAAGTATGAGCGAATTGAGGGATTTATACCGATGGATGAGTATGGACGTTTCTGGACTAGTCCCTGACGCTACAGCAGAAGAGAAGGAAGCTCTCTCTCAATCGACGTACATTGGGCAGCCAGTACACGTCAGCGACTCGCATGCCATTGTCAGAATTGCCCTTGGTGTAGAATCGTTAGTGTCGTACCTTGATGACAGTAACTCCACATTGCAGGAGGACCAAGCTGTCGTCAAGAAGCTAGCAGCTATTGGAAAACATTTTGCTACTTTGAAAGATTCGGGGCATTAAATATAAGTATTTTGGGGGAGCTACCAACGCAGCAATGTTAAGATAAATGAAAGCGCTAGCAACTTATTTAAGTGTGCGTGTGTTATATTTTTACAGGTTACTTCAATTATTGTGACAACAGCGGTGAAGGAAGTGACGGTGACGCTGCCCCTTACAAAGGGGGGTTCTACTCTAACACTCTTTCGAAAATAATAGGTCAAGCTTGCGAAAGTAAAGTTCTAGTGGTAGCAGTGGTTGAGGTTGAGGTGGTCGAAGAGACAGCTGGCTTGTGCACAAATTATTTGGTCACTTTCCCAGCCACCACGCTCAAAATCATGCTCCAGAGGATGCCCATGACACAAACAAATGGGATTTGCCAGTTTTCACTAATCAAGCCAAACATGACCATTTGTGTTGGAATCCAAAAGATTAAGTTTCGTTTCCAGCATGGCAAAAAGCTCTGCTTTGCTCTTTGAAAGGTCTCCTTTAAGTTGAGTCCTTGCTGTGAATTATGCAAGGTGAGTTTAAGATTAGTACAATATCAAATGCAGATCAACAAATTCTCTCAGCGCAACACAACTAGATATAACTTACCATCAGCCCGGTAAAGGTGAAGAAGATAGGATAGTAGAAGAATGGGATCAAAACGAATTGATACATAAGTGTTCGTTCCAAAGCTGCTGTGAAGGCAAGTGAACTTTCCTTCATCGTAACTAGTGGAACTGATGATAGCAGTTTGCGGATAACATGACCTTGGCCCATCATAACAATAAAAGGAATGGCTGCATGTTGAAACATTCGGTAGCATGAATCAAACGCTGCAAAAGAGAGGGCACGAGGGACATTGTACTCTTTATTGGTCTCTCTCATGTCTTTCAATTGAGCCAGGTAATCACCAAATGCAGCAAGGAAAGCGCCTGTCATTACTTTCGTTCGCAGTGGGTTCTTTACAAGAGATCCCTCGTAGGAACGAAGAGCAGAGAGGACTGCTTGTGAGATGATTTGATAGTTCAGGAACAGGCCGATTACTGCAGTCGTTCCAGCCAGTGTGGTGGCGAAGACAACACGCTTCTTTACAGCATCATCTCCTGAGAGCATGATGTTGCTGTTATCAGCAGAAAAGGATGCTGACATGGACAACTGGACGGGCCTATTGATGACATTGTGGCGATGGGACTTGTCAAGAAGAGGACCTTTGGTCGCTGGCATCGCAAATGCTCTGCCAAAGTCAAAGAAGTTTGCGACCAGTAATGCAAATACGATTTGGTGCCTCATTTTGTACATATCTTGTGTTGCTGTCGGCTATCGTTTAAAATTTGGAACCCGCTGGCTCCGTTCATCCAACCGGGGCTTGCGTTAGTTGCCAATATGTAAGAATTGTGTTCCTCGATGAAGCAGCTGGCAATTGACTTGATGATGAAGCTCATCCGACGGAACTCGGAACTTGGCAACAAAAGTGGAGGCAAATTGTTCTCTGATGCGACATTTTATACGGAGGAATTTGGTACAGAAAAAAGTGACTGTACTCTGACCATGCTCTCACCACGTCATCGTGATGCTGGATCTTCAACAACAACTCACACGTCTTCATTTTTATCCTTTGTGGAGCTTTTGACCCCTCGCTTCGAAGCACGTGCACAAGAGGTCGTAACAGAAGATCTACTTCGACAACAATCAGATGATGATGAGACAATTGCTGCTAACATTTCTGCTGCTTGCGGTGCCTCAGACTTTTGGGTTTGTCGCTCCGCAATCATCGTCAAAGCATGTTGCCTCCGCCTACACAAAAAGAGCACCAGCACTGTCCCTCTCCGGAGATGCCACTTTAATTGATCAACTCACAGATCCTTTATTATTGCAACACATGGCAACTGGTGGAGCATTGGCGTTCGCTGGAGATGTTATCGCTCAGTCATTACTATCTAAAGAAGAGGAGAAATCTATACCACCAAAAGACTGGGATGTGATTAGAACCAATGCGTTTGTTGTATTTGGAGCTTTGTACACTGGTGGAGCACAACATTTTATTTTCAATTATCTCAACAATTCATTTGACGAGCCGTTGGCTAGATTGGGAATGGCCCAATTCTTCTTTATCCCATTCTGCTACTACCCTACATTCTTATTCATGACTCCAGCACTCAGAGCTGGATGGGAGTTTGGCTTTGGATCAGAAGAGGCAAAAACTAGACAGAATCAGCTTTTCTCAGAAGTTGCTAGTAAGATACCACCTACGCTGCTGAGAAATTGGTGCTTTTGGCTACCAGTTCAGTTTGTTCAGTTCAATTACATCCCTGCAGAACTCAATGTCACTTTCACAGCCGCGTTTGGAGTAATTTGGAACGCAATCTTGAGTTGGTCGACTGCAGCAGGTACAGCCGAAAAAGAGGCATAGATGATATCAGTGACTGAGTTTTGATTAGAACAAATCTACTTAATGATGAGCTATTCCAAGAGATAAAGTTAATAACTAAACAATTTGCTTTCGCTCTCGTTGGAGATGGAGATCCAAGATGTGCTATCATGTATTGATTGCCTATGCGAGACCTTCACGTTTTTCGATTGAGTTGTTTTGTTCTCTGTGCAACTCAGAGCATTCTTCGAAGTAGAAGAGTGATATTTATCTCCGATCCGATGGACAAGCTGTCGTCAACCTACTTGTTGGCTCATCGTTGAGTCTTGAGCAGGCAAATACGATGATTTTCTAGCCAGTTAGAATGCAATTCGTTTAAAAGAGCATTTTTCATCCTGAATTAAAGAGAAGTAACACATACTTAGTCAGAATCTATATATTAGCTAGATTGGGGCTCATCCTCATCCTTCTTCAGCACATTGAAGTCAGTTCGGACGTATTAACTTCGTCTCAGCATTTACCCACTTCCCAGCCTGGGCTAGTGGTTTGTTAGCTACGCGGGGCTGACTCCTCCATTGGTCTTTTGCATTTTGATTTGAGGAGGTTCTCCCATACTATCCAAGTTACCAAACCTACGTACTGAAGTATGTACGGCGGCTGGCCGGGTGAATGAAAAAGATACCGATGAGACTAACTCTATCTATCTTCATAGTTCTCTCTCGTGTCACATCGACAAAATTGAGTCGGAGATGCTTACGTCATGCTTTCTGTGCCGCTTCACTTTTGTTTCCCCTCACCGACCCTCCACGGTGATGAAATGTACTGACGCCTGGCGCATGCCCTGCCTGTGAGCACGTGCCCTGACTACGACCATCCACTCGGCGTAAAGATTCACCTCGATTAGCTC
>Ga0209652_1002356_pt1 | contig 14662 bp, 14 predicted proteins | sample SaaInl74LU_5_DNA_FD_184641 | JGI IMG/M metagenome (GOLD analysis project Ga0209652, IMG submission 184641) | Marine microbial communities from expanding oxygen minimum zones in the Saanich Inlet - ESP_74LU_5_DNA (SPAdes) (version 2) | ecosystem: Environmental > Aquatic > Marine > Intertidal zone...
CTTCATCCGCTGGACCAGTCTAATCGTTGCAACACCGGTGGTACTCTATGCAGCCCGCCCGTTTTTTATCGCGGCGCTGCGTGATATCAAAACGCGTCATCTCAGTATGGATGTACCGGTATCGATCGCGATCGGCGGCGCCTACATCGCCAGTGTCTGGGCTACCCTTTTTGGGGGCGGCGAGGTCTATTTTGACTCGGTGAGTATGTTTACCTTTTTCCTGCTGATTGGTCGCTTCTTTGAGATGCAAGCGCGCCACCGCACGGGCCTAGCCGGTAACGCTTTAGCCAATCTACTGCCAGCTAGTGCAATCAAACTCGAGTCAGGACAGGAAAAATTGATCCCTGTGGCGGAACTCAAAGCGGGTGATCGGGTACTAGTGAAGCCTGGCCACTCAATTCCTGCCGACTCAATTCTATTCAGTGAAAGCGCCAGCATCGATGAATCTGCGCTCACCGGCGAGCCCCTTCCTGTCACCCGCCATCGAGGCGATGCTTTGACAGGTGGCACGCTCAACGTCGATCAACCGATCGAGCTAGAGGTGGTAGCGGGTAGTGAGCAGGGACGCATGTCCGCCATTCTCAATCTGCTCGATCGTGCCCAAGCAGACAAACCCGAGGTTGCCCGTGTTGCCGATAAAGTGGCCAGCTACTTCGTCGCTGCCGTACTGCTGACGGCCTGTGTAGTCGGCTTTAGTTGGTACGCCATTCGGCCTGAGGATGCGGTATGGATAGTCCTCTCCGTATTGGTAGTAACCTGCCCTTGCGCGCTCTCCTTAGCGACACCCACGGCACTCACTGCCGCGATCGGTAGTCTACGCCAGATGGGCCTGTTGATTACCCGTGGACACGTGTTGGAGAGCCTGGCGCAAGCAGACATGGTTGCTTTCGATAAGACGGGTACGTTGACGACCGGCAAGCTAAGCATACGCAGAACCATTGCGCTTAACGGTGCACCTGAGGCTGAGTGCTTGGCGATCGCGGCGGCATTAGAGAGTCGCTCCGAGCACCCGATTGCTTCTGCTTTTGCCCCATTCTTCAGTTATGCGCCTCAGTCCGTTCAGACCCATATAGGCGCGGGTATTGAGGGCCAGGTCGACCTGCGGGACCTGCGCATCGGCAAACCTGAGTTCGCGGCCGAGATCTACCTCGGGCAGCCACCCCAACGCCCCGAAGAGACCGGTCTTTGCTTGCTACTCGCCTCGTCTGATGGCCCTATCTGCTGGTTTATCATCGATGATCAGATTCGCCCTGAAGCGCCAGAGGCCGTTAGTGCACTTAAGGCGCTTGGCCTCGAAGTGGTAATGCTGACCGGTGACGCACGAGCAAACGGTCAGCGCGTTGGAGCAGAGCTCGGTATTGATCGGGTTGAGGCTCAAATGACACCCGAAGCAAAACTTAAATGGGTTAATCAACGTCAGCAAGCGGGCCAGCGTATCCTGATGGTGGGCGATGGAATTAACGATATTCCCGTGCTGTCGGGCGCGCAAACCTCTGTCGCAATGAGTGAAGCGACCGATCTGGCCAAAACTAGCGCCGATGCGGTGTTGATCAGCGCTGATCTGCGCAAGCTCGCCGCAGCCGTAGCGCAAGCGCGCCGTACTCGCTCGATTATCAAACAGAATATTGGCTGGTCGTTAGCCTACAATCTGATAGCCTTACCCTTAGCTGCATTAGGCTTCATCGCACCCTGGATGGCGGCAATTGGCATGTCAGCCAGTTCGTTAGTTGTCGTAGGCAATGCGCTGCGTTTGAACTCAAATCCCAAAGGCTACTGATGGATATTATCTACCTGCTAATCCCTATCGCTATCGTCTTGATCGGTTTCGGTACCTGGGCGTTTTTCTGGAGCGTGAACACCGGCCAATTCGATGACCTCGAATCGCCAGCCCATCGGATCCTCTATGATGATGACGAAGAGATGATTCCGGAGGATGCGCGCGTACAGCCCGCTAAATCAGATCGCGACAGTGATGATGCTGAGAGCATCAATAACTCTTCTGAGCCAGAGTCTAAGGCGTGATACAGAGCTCGCTTAGCTTTACCGCAGCCATTCTCATCGGACTGTTAGGTACGACTCACTGCCTAGCTATGTGCGGCGGCATCGCCTCGAGCTTGAGCCTCAGCGACCAGAAGCCCAACGGGGCGTTTACACGCCTTTTTGCCTACAACCTGGGGCGTATCAGCAGCTACATGCTTGCTGGTTTTCTACTGGGTTTGGTTGGGGCAGGAATCTACCAGACCGGTGCGGCTACACTGCTAAGATCTCTCGCAGGATTGCTTCTGATATCCATGGGGCTCTATGTCGGCCAATGGTGGCTTGGGGTCACTAAACTGGAGAGTCTGGGAAGTCATCTCTGGCGTCTAATCTCACCACTGCTGAAGCCTCTGCTGCCGGCAGACAATCCGATCAAAGCGCTTCTACTGGGTATTGGCTGGGGCTGGCTACCTTGTGGATTGGTCTACAGTACGCTGATCTGGAGCGCTGCCGCCGGCAGTGCAACTGATAGCGCGCTTCTAATGCTGGGCTTCGGCCTTGGCACCCTCCCCGGCATGCTCGCAACAGGCCTTTTAGCCCGTGAACTGCAGGCACTGACCCGCAAAGCCGGCGTGCGCAGCGCTGCAGGTGTTCTGCTCATCCTGATGGGCCTCTGGACGCTACCTTGGGGGGCTTTTCTGGGCTAGAGGAGATCTGCCTTACTGCCCCTCTCCTGCCTCAGTATTCTTATAATTTCTCTCTCAATGCGGTCAATCATCAGACGCAATCGAATCTCTCTGATATCCGCGCCTGCGGACGCTGGACTCCGGTTTGTTTTCTTTAGCAATCTAAAGTCACGCAAGGTTTTTCGAAACCCTTGCGCCGTTTTAATCAGCACATAGAGGTGGTCATCCTTGGCTCGAAAATGCTGGTGAGTATGGGACAGCTCGCGAGGGGGTATGTACTCGTCATTCAAGTAGCGAGTGATGACATCTGCTATCGTCTTCTCCATCGCGCCTCCAACCACAGAAAAGATATCCATCGTTACTACATGTCAGCGTAGTCGTAAATTGCAAAACCGAACTTAAAATTTGTTCAAGTGTTAAGCTAGCACAGGCTTAACAAAATTTGATCGGTGTCAAAACCGAGCTGGTATATTTTGTGTAAGCTCGCGTCAAAGCTTTATTGGAAGGAGCTCTACGTGAGCCACTCTGCTGCAATTCTTTGGGATACCGATCTTATCCGCCGTTACGACAAGTCAGGGCCTAGGTACACTTCCTACCCAACTGCGCTGTCGTTTACGCCGGTCGAAAAGCCGGCGCAGTATCTCAGACAAGCGCTGTTAGAGCGCGATACAACCAAGCCACTGTCGCTCTACCTACACATCCCCTTTTGTGCACATGTCTGTTACTACTGCGGCTGCAATAAAGTGGTGACAGCCGATCGTGGCCGTGCTCAGCCCTACCTTGAAGTGCTACATCGTGAGATTGAGCTGCGTTCAGCAGAGTTGCCGGCGCGCCCGGTAGTCGATCAACTGCATTGGGGCGGCGGCACACCGACTTTTATCAGCATGGAAGAGACAGCTCAGTTGATGGCGCAGTTAAGAGCCAACTTCAATCTGCGCGATGACGATCAGGGTGACTACTCGATAGAGATCGATCCGCGCGAAATGAGCATTGAACGCCTTAAGCAGCTGAGGCAGCTAGGTTTCAACCGGCTTTCGCTCGGAGTGCAGGACCTCAATCCAGACGTTCAGAAAGCGGTTAACCGTATCCAGCCGCTGGAGATGACGACAGATCTCATAACGGCAGCACGTGAAATGGGTTTTCGTTCAATCAATATCGACCTGATATACGGCCTTCCACTACAGACTGAAGGGAGCTTCAAAGAGACCCTCAATACGGTGCTGAAGATCCGACCCGACCGGCTCTCGGTGTTCAATTACGCCCACCTGCCCGAGCGCTTCAAACCTCAGCGCCGTATCAATGCTGAGGACCTTCCCGATGCCAGCACCAAGCTGGCGATTCACCACAATGCTATCGCCCAGTTGACCCAAGCGGGCTACCGCAATATCGGTATGGACCATTTTGCGCTACCGCAGGATAGCCTCTCTGTGGCGCAGCAGTCGGGCGAGCTTCATCGTAACTTTCAGGGTTACACCACTCACGGCAACTGCGACTTACTCGGCCTTGGCGTCTCATCGATCAGCCAGATTGGCGACTACTACCTACAAAACAGTCCTGATCTTCCAACGTACAACGCCATGGTGATGAATCATGGCAGCGCGCTGACAAAGAGCTATAAGCTGAATAGCGACGACCACATCCGTCGTACTCTGATCACTCGACTAATCTGTGATTTCGAACTGAACTACGCCCACCTCAGTGAGCAGACTGGGGTGAATATCAAGCGCTATTTTGCGGACGAACTCTACCAACTAGAAGCGATGCAAGCTGAGGGTATACTGCAATTACGCGCGGATGGGCTGGAGGTACTTCCACTGGGTCGTTTGTTGATTCGACGTATCTGCATGGTGTTCGACGCCTACATTAACCAACCAAGTGAGCGGCGCTACTCAAAGATTATTTAATCGCTTCTCTTCAATTTATAAATGATCTCGCTAACTCGCTGGTTCCCCACATTTCGCAATTTGCGTCTGGTGTGAGGAATTTTTCTTACAACCTTCTCGCCACAGCGACTATACTTAGCTTCCGAACATCGGAGGTTTTATGGCGTCTACCATCACCAATATTCGCTCAGTCTCAGCGCAATCTCACTGCCAGACCTGTAGCCTGAGCTCTTTATGTTTACCCGTTTCTCTACAACAGGATGAAGTTGAGAAGCTCGATAATATCGTCGAAAAGAGCCGACCACTGCACAAAGGTGATCTGCTCTTTCGCCAGGGCGAGCCACTCAAATCGATCTATGCACTGCGTGCTGGTTCAGTGAAGACCTTCACTGTGACACATGACGGCGAGGAGCAGATCAACGGCTTCTACTTCCCCGGCGAACTCGTCGGCCTCGCCGCTATAGATGAGGGCGAGTACCCGATGAGCGCGAAGATGATGGAGACCACAACCGTGTGTGAGATCCCCTACGAGCGCCTCGATGAGCTACTGGGACAAATGCCAGAACTGCGCCGCTCAATGATGCGAACAATGGGCCGCGAAATTCGTGATGATCAGCAGATGATGATGCTCCTATCGCGCAAAACAGCTGAACAGCGCATTGCTACCTTCCTGCTAAAACTCTCTTCGCGTTACCAAGCGCGCGGCTACTCAGCCACCCAGTTCCGCCTCTCCATGTCACGCAATGAAATTGGTAACTACCTGGGTCTGGCGGTTGAGACAGTCAGCCGAATCTTCACTCGCTTCGCCTCTTCAGGTATGGTGCGCGTTGAAGGAAAGGAGATTGAGCTGCTCGACCTCGCGGCCCTCAACGAGGCCTCTGGTGACTGCCACGGCGAGGGGTGTACGAAAGCCGCACAGCTAGGCTGAGGCTCAATCAGACCAAAGCTTGCATAAGGACCTAGAATGTCTTACGACGAGTATTACGTTAAGTCGGTTATTCGCACCATTTCAGATTGGCCGGAACCGGGTATTGAGTTCCGTGATATCACACCCATTTTCAAAGACCCTAAAGCGCGCCGGATGGTGGCTCACGCTTTCGTCCAGCGGTACATGGACATGGATATCTCCGCGATCGCCTGTATCGATGCGCGTGGTTTCCTATTCGGGGCCATCATCGCACACGAGCTGAATCTACCTCTGGTATTAGTGCGCAAGAAGGGCAAGTTGCCGGGTGAGTGCCTTCATCAAGAGTACACGCTCGAATACGGCACCGCATCGGTAGAGATGCAGTCCGATGCGCTGGCCGCCGGCGATCGTGTCGTTTTGATTGATGACCTGATCGCCACAGGCGGTACTATTTTGGCGGCGATGACACTGATCAAAAAGCTCGGTGCCGAAGTCGTTGAAGCGGCAGCGCTCATCAATCTACCCGACCTCGGTGGTGCCACTAAGATTCAAGACGCGGGCTCTCCTGTCTTTACGCTAATGGCGTTCGAAGGGCACTAACCGCTGGCGACGCGCCCCTTCGACGGAGTGGCGCACCTCTTCTCTCCATCCGCGACTAATTTCGAGTACAAACGCGGATCGAATTGGCTTACAGTTACGTAGAGACAATTTGCTATAACGATATTCCAACAGGAGATACCAATGCATCGCTTTGCCGCCCCTATCCTCGCTTCCGCAATTCTCGCTACGCCAGCCTTGGCTGAGACGATCGAGATCGATCACAACGGCTTAACCCTTAATGCTGAGCTGCAGCTAGCGGACGGCAGCACACTAGCGGACGGAGTACTGGTGCTTACGCACGGCACCCTGGCACATAGTGGTATGGAGTTGATCGTGGCGCTACAGGAGCTGTTTGTTGATTACGGCATTAACACGCTGGCGGTCAACCTCAGCTACGGCATCGATAACCGCACACCAGCTATGTATGACTGTGCCGTACCAGCGCGACACACCATGCAGGATGCGGTTGCCGAGATCGCTGCCTGGCAGGATTGGCTCGACAGTCAGGATGCGGGGCCACGCTGGATGATGGGCCACTCTCGCGGAGGTAACCAGACAGCGCAGTACACCCTTTCAGACCCTGAGCGCGTTAGCGCCCAGATTCTGTTAGCACCTGCTACTTGGGACCTTGAGAAGACGCTGAGCGGCTATCAAAAGCGTTATAACGCTGATGTAACTGAGCTCCTAGCCAAAGCAGAAGCGATGGATGCCAGCGCCATGATGGACGGTGTGAGCATGCTCTACTGCGAGGGCAGCGGTGCAACAGCTGCAAGCCTGATGAGCTATTATGGTAACTACCCGAATTACGATACGCCGACAGTTCTGAATCAGACAGATACACCAACACTGGTTATCGCCGGTACCTTGGATGATGTAGTGGCAGATCTTCCAGAGAAGATGGCGAGCGTAACCCGAGACAACATTGAATGGGTGGAAGTTGAGGATGCGGACCACTTCTTCCGCGACCTGTTCACCGACGAGGTAGTCGACTATGCGAGCGAATTTATTGAAGCTCAGTAATCTTATCTTGCTGCTGTTTGCACTTAACGCGCAAGCAGCCGATGAGTTGACTGATGCAGCTGATCTGCAACGGTTGGCCGCTACCAACCCCAATGAGGTCATCGTTCTGATGATCTCACAGGAGAACTGTGGCTACTGCTCGCGTGTAAAAGAGGACTACCTGAAGCCCTTGATGAAGAGTGAGAACCATCCGCCGCTACGGATTCTGCATCTGGACCGCAGCGATAAGGTGGTCGACTTCGATGGTGAGATGCGCTCAGGAAGCATCATAGCCAGCAAGTTAGGTGGACGATTCACGCCCACACTGCTGTTCGTTGATGGCAAAGGGAATAAACTGCACGAGCCTATAGTGGGCCTGACCACACCGGAGTACTACGGCTACTATCTAGATGAAGCGATCGCCAACGCCCGCAAACGCCTGAACTAGATTGTGGTCGCGAACATGCGCTACGCGCAGATCGCTCCTACACAGAGCTGTCTTGTACGAGGGATGTACGCCAAAGGCGTATTTCCCGACTAGGCACCAACCCCCACTTGCATCTACCCCCTAGCCCCCGGATAATTCCGCCCTCAATTTAGTTAAGCGGTCTTCTCATGCTCTGGTTTCGTAATCTTATCTGGTACCAATTCACTCCTACAGCCAACTTTAACGAGGCATTGCTCAGTGACGCGCTCAGTGCTGCGCCCTTTGTCCCCTGTCGCGGGGCCGAGGCTAAAAGCGCTGGATTTGGAGCGCCAGCAGCTGTTTTGGATGAACCTGTTTTCACCAGCCAGGGCTTCCATCTGATCGCTCTGCACTCTGAAGATAAGATTCTTCCAAGCTCAGTGATCAAAGAGGCTGTCGCGGAGAAGGTTGCCGAGATTGAAGCGAAGGAGTCACGCAAAGTGTTTCGCCGTGAACAGCAGCAACTCAAAGAGGAGATGGAGCTTACCCTTTTGCCACGCGCCTTCACTCGCAAGCGCATGACCCGAGCATTGATCGCGCCACAACAGGGCTGGATCTGTGTCGACGCCAGCAGCCATACGCGCGCCGAGGAGCTTATGAGTGCGCTGCGTGAAGCGCTGGGCAGCCTGAAAGCGGTGCTGGTCAATACCAAACACTCCCCTGCTCGTCTGATGACAGATTGGGTACTCGATGCTCAACCGATTGCCGCCAACTTCGCCCTTGGCGAGGATGCTGAACTGGTTGATCCTCTCAACTCCGGTAGCCAGATCAAACTCAAAGGCCAGGTGCTCAACCAAGCCGATGTGCAGACTCACCTTCAAGGTGGCCTGATGGTCGATCGACTAGCACTCGGTTTTGATGAGCAACTGGAGTTTGTGCTGCACTCAGATCTGAGTATCAAGCGACTACGGCCAACCGAGACGGCTGCCGAACGTCTGGAGTCTGATCAGGATGATCCATTGGCTGCCCTGGATACCGAAGTTGCCCATCTGGGTCTGGAACTCACTCGCCTCCTGCCCGAGCTCGTTACAGCCTTTGGCGGACCGGCTGAGGCCTGATCTATGTACAGCGTTAAAGAGATCTTCTACACCCTGCAAGGCGAGGGTGCACACACGGGCCGTCCAGCAGTCTTTTTGCGCTTTGCTGGCTGTAACCTCTGGAGTGGCCGCGAACAGGATCGTGCTGCTGCCGTATGTCGGTTTTGTGATACTGACTTCGTTGGTGTTAATGGGCAGAACGGCGGCAAGTTCGCCACAGCAGACGAGCTAGCCCAGCGAGTTGCCGACTTCTGGCCCTCGATAGAAAAGAGCAGTGGCAAACCCTATGTAGTCTGCACCGGAGGCGAACCGGCGCTACAACTCGATGAAGCACTCATCACAGCGCTGCATCAGCAGGGTTTTGAGATCGCAATAGAGACCAACGGCACCGTCGAATTGGCAGAGGGGATCGATTGGGTCTGTGTGAGCCCCAAGGGAGCCTCTGAACTCGTTGTACGCAGCGGTAACGAGCTTAAACTCGTCTTCCCCCAGATCGAGATTCAGGCGTCCCCAGCAGTACTCGCCAGCCTGAAGTTTGATCACTACTATCTGCAACCGCTCGATGATGAATCCCAAGGTGAAAATACCCGCAGTTGTATCGACTATTGTATGCAAAATCCGCAATGGAAAATTTCACTTCAGACGCACAAAATCCTTGACATCGACTGACTAAAAACAACCTGAACATTAGCGATTTCTGTTAAACCCCGCAGTTATGCGGGGTACAGCCGCCTACCCACACGGCCTGTGGATAAGTCTGTGAATAACATATTTAAAACGTCTCAAAACCTACACAATCTGGTAACTGACCTTAAATTGATTATTTTTTGACCATAAAACCATATTCATTAAAAACAATTACTTACACAAGGATTAACCAATATTTTAGGAATTAATCTCAATGAATGTCACTATTGTCGTTTTCAATGATCGACATTATGAAAATACCGCCATTGTTAATAAATAATCGACAGCTTGTTGACAGACAGTAAATAACTAGAGCTCGGGAGCGGGTTTTCGTACACTAAACCCAAGCAACTAAGGAAAGCCTCATGCAAGAGCAACTCGATCAGCGTCGTAAGGCCGCTGAGCGCGTCACCCTCATTGGTTCTCTAGTTGACCTCCTTCTGGGCGTCAGCAAGATTGTTATCGGTTTTATTGCCAACTCCAGCGCTTTGATTGTGGATGGCGTTCACTCGCTATCCGATCTAGCCACCGATTTTATGGTCATTGTGGTGCTGCGCATTTCGCATCAAGAGCCCGATAAGAACCACCCCTGGGGACATGGTCGCTTTGAAACTGTCGGTACGGTGGCGCTGGGCGTCATACTGATTGCTGTAGGCGCTACGCTCGCTTACGAGATGATCGTAAAAGTACTAACCACAGACGAGATCGCGATTCCAACTTGGCCCGCACTGGTTGTTGCAGCCCTTTCGGTTATCTCTAAAGAGGCGATTTTTCGGTACAGCTTAAAGATTGGTAAAGAGCTTAAATCTGATCTGCTAATAGCCAATGCCTGGCACAGCCGCAGCGACGCGCTCTCTTCAATTGTCGTTTTTGTAGCATTGATCGGCGCTATGATGGGTGTGTGGTGGCTGGATGCCGTAGCAGCCATATTCGTCGCCGGCTTCATCGGTAAGATTGGTTGGGGACTGGTGACGCAGAGCTTAACCGAGCTGGTTGACACAGCCCTGCCACCTGAGCGCGTCAAAGAGCTGCGTGAGACGGTGTTAGAGGTTGAGGGTATAGTGAATGCGCACGACTTTAAAAGCCGCACGATGGGCAACCAGGTGCTCTTAGAGATGCACATTCAAGTAGCACCTCATCTCAGTGCATCTGAGGGGCACTATGTTGGCGACCTGGCCGTATATGCACTGCAGAACCGCTTCGACGACCTGAGCCACATCATCTTCCATATCGATACTTATGACGACGAGCCCTTCCATGGTGAGGCGATGCCCGTTATGCCATCACGTAAAGAGATCAAAGCGGAGCTCTATCACCACATGGATCAGTTAATCGGCTCACACGACAACTTCCAACTGACGCTTTACTACGATCCCAGTTATGTCGACATTGAACTGAAGCTGCAACAGGAGTTTATGGCGACACTGGACCAAGCTGGGCTTTCACTACCGGCGTTCCGCGCACACATTGAACAGGAGATGGGGCGTACTGGCTGGTTCCGCACGCTAACGCTTTGGCTACCCGAACCGCAGATGCGTCCTTAACTGGGATCTAGCCGAAATAGGCGACCTACTTTGGCACCATCCCAGCAGATCGGCCTTCAAGCCGACCCAAATCGAGAATTACAAGGCAGTAACCAATGTCCGACATACAAGCGATTGCTCACCGACTGACGCGCCGTACTGGCGAGCAGTCCTACAGCCTTAGTGAATCCCCAATCGACTCTGCAACCTTGGCTGGCCGCCTGATATCTGAGGTAAAGCCGCTATTCGCTCGTCGTGCAACCAAACGCTACGGTCGTTTTGCTGATGAGGCGAGCACATTCAAGGGTCTGCTACTTAACTGGCTAGACAACGCGCAGAGCTTTGAAGCCTTCAGTGCTCGCGCACTGGAGCAGTTGGCGATGCTGATCGAAGAGCAAGACCTAGAGACTGACGGACACTGGCTCTTCGCCACCGAAGAGCTGGAACACACTCGCCACCTCTGGATTGTGAACCTAAAGCAGCGTGCAGGATTGAGCATCAATGCCGACAACGCCGTTAGCGAGACCGACTACATCGACTTCTCAAAAACCGGACTCTGTGCGCGCCTTGATCTCAACGATATTCATCGGCCGGAGCGCCAGCGCTACCTAACCCTCAGCTTTGGCTTTGGTGATCGTCAGATGCAAGGGGCTCTGTTTGAGTACTTTGGCTTCTTTGACACCGTTGATACTCAGGCTGACACAGAGCGCTTTATGGCCGCGGTAGATCAGTACAGCGCCGGCATGCCTGAAGAGAATGCCAAACGCTTCCAGAAGGATGTGGCGGAGTTCTGCATGGAGCAGTCGGCTCAGGGAGAGTCAGTGAACTACCGCGAACTCGCTGCAGAAGTTGAGTCCGTTGCTGAGGTGAGCTTTGACTCATTCGTTGCCGAACAGGCACCAGAGCTGCAGGAGGAGTTTATCCCTGATCGCTCAAGCTTGAAGAAGTACATCCGCTACACCGGCCGTACCAAAGAGGTGTCGATCAGCTTCAGTAATGAATCGCTCGGCAAAACCATCGCGTGGGATGAGCACTCGGAGACGCTGACGTTGCGTGAGCTGCCCTCGTCATTGATAAAGCAGTTGAAGAAGAAATGAACACTTTAGAAGGGATCGTGGCGCAGCCAAGGTCGCGACCCACCCCAGACAAGGTCGCGACATTCGCTGCGCTCATATCCCTCCTACAGGCATAACAACCATGCCACGCCTATTCATCGCCGAAAAGCCCAGCCTGGCCCGTGCCGTTGCCGCCGCCCTTCCGGGCCAAACCCGCAACGCCGAGGGTCATATCCGCTGCTCTAACGGCGATGTCGTTACCTGGTGCCTCGGCCACCTGCTCGAGCAAGTAGAGCCCGACAGCTATGACGAGCGCTACAAGCGCTGGAACCTAGCCGATCTACCGATCGTCCCGACCGAGTGGAAACTGCGCCCACGCAAGGCCTCATCTAAGCAGCTGAGTGTGATTCGCAAACTCTTAAAAGAGTTCGATGAGATCATCCACACCGGCGACCCGGACCGCGAGGGTCAGCTACTGGTTGACGAGGTGATCGACTACTGCCGAGTCAGCAAAAAGAAGCGCGATGCGATGCTGCGCCTACTCATTAGCGACCTGAACTTGCCGGCCGTCAAAAAAGCGCTGGCACAGATGCAGAGCAATCGTAACTTTATTCCGCTCTCAATTTCGGCTCTGGCACGCTCACGTGCAGACTGGCTCTACGGTATCAACATGACGCGTGGCTACACTCTGTTGGGGCAAAAGGCGGGCTACAAGGGGGTGCTTTCGGTTGGACGCGTTCAGTCTCCTGTATTGGGATTGGTAGTGCGACGCGATGAGGAGATTGAGAGTTTTGTACCCAAAGATTACTTCACGCTGGATGCACTGATCCCGCACCAAAGTTCTGAGATCAAAGCGCGCTGGCAACCCAGCGAAGCCTGTGAGCCTTGGCAGGATCAGGACGGGCGCATCCTAAACCGCAAGCTGGTGGAGAACGTTGCTCTGCGCATCGCAGGTCAGCCTGCAGACGTGGTTGAGTCTGAGCAGAAACGCACAAAACAGGCACCGCCGCTGCCCTACTCACTGTCAGCCCTGCAGATTGACGCATCTAAACGCTACGGCATGAGTGCTCAGCAGGTGCTAGATATAGCGCAAGCGCTTTATGAGCGACACAAACTGATAACCTATCCCCGCTCAGATAGCCGCCACCTTCCGACGGAACACTTTGCCCAAGCAGCCAGCGTTGTCGCCGCTATCGGTCAGAATGATGCCGACTTTGCCACCGCAGTAGCGAACGCCAATACCCAGCTCAAATCCAAAGCGTGGAATGATGCCAAAGTGGATGCTCACCACGCCATCATCCCCACACCTAAGAAACAGCCAATCAGTTCACTAAGTAGCGATGAACAGAAGATCTACCGCCAGATTGCCCGCCAGTACCTAATGCAGTTCTATCCGGCGGCCGAGTATGCCGACTCTAAACTGGTATTTGAGATCGTCGGGGGCCGCTTTATCGCCAAAGGCCGCCAGCTCGTCGAGGCGGGCTGGAAATTGCTGATGGGCGCCGAGGTAGAGGATGATGAAACGGAGGCACCCGCCAGTGTTCCGGCACTACCCAAGGGTACGATACTAACCTGTCGCGAGGGGCTGATCAGCGATAAGAAGACTGAGCCGCCTAAGCATTTCACTGAGGCGACGCTTCTACAGGCGATGACGGGTATAGCCCGATTCGTAAACGACAAAGAGCTGAAGAAGATTCTGCGAGAAACAGACGGACTAGGCACCGAAGCGACGCGCGCGGGCATTATCGAAACGTTGATGACCCGCCAACTGTTGAGTCGCTCGGGCAAATCCATCCTCAGCACGGCTGCCGGCAGAGGCCTAATTCATGCCCTACCGGAGCAAGCCACCTACCCGGATATGACCGCACACTGGGAGTTTCAATTACAGGCGATGGCAGAGCGCGGACAGGCCTACGCCCCCTTCATGGAGTCTCTGCAAACACAGGTGCAAGGGCTGATGGATCAGATCAAAGATGGTAAGGTTCCGCCATCACTGCGCAGCTTGCCTGCGGTTGAGACTCCGAAAGGAAAAAGCCGCCGCAAGAGCTCGGGTAAACGTAAACCCACAACCCGTCGTACCACTAAAGCGCCCAAGTAAGAGCGATCTGCGCGAAGCGCACGTTCGCGACAAATTAAACTCTGTAAGAGGGATATGCAGCAAAGCTGCATGTCGCGACATCCGCTTCGCGGATATCCCTCCCACAAAAGCAAAGGAGACCCCATGAGCTACAAAGTTTACATGTCTGGCGAGATCCACACCGACTGGCGCGAGGCTATCCGCAAAGGCACCGATGCCCTCGGCCTGGACATCACCTACCTCGCCCCCGTTACAGACCACCCCGCCAGCGATGCTGCCGGTGACCATCTGGGTGAGCAGAGCGATAACTTCTGGCGTGATCACCAGTCATCAAAGGTGAATCTGATCCGCACAAAGAACCTTATCGAGCAAGCCGATCTGGTTGTCATCCGATTCGGCGATAAATACAAACAGTGGAACGCCGCCTTCGATGCCGGCTACTGCGCCGCGCTAGGCAAGCCATATATCACCCTGCATGCTGATGACATCATTCATCCACTTAAAGAGGTTGATGCCAGTGCGCTAGCCTGGGCACAATCCAATGAACAAGTGATTGAGACGCTGCGCTACGTGCTCCAACCCTAGTACGCACGTGCACGCAGAGTTGATAATCAGATGGTAATCGACGGGTGTTTGCGGGAGTGAACGTACCAAAGCCAAAGTAGAAGGGATTTACGCCGCAGGCGTATTTCCCGACCCCATCGCGAACATGCGCTGCGTGCAGATCGCTCCTACCGCGTGTGAGTCTCAACGTATGATTGCGCC
>Ga0209652_1002358_pt1 | contig 14633 bp, 8 predicted proteins | sample SaaInl74LU_5_DNA_FD_184641 | JGI IMG/M metagenome (GOLD analysis project Ga0209652, IMG submission 184641) | Marine microbial communities from expanding oxygen minimum zones in the Saanich Inlet - ESP_74LU_5_DNA (SPAdes) (version 2) | ecosystem: Environmental > Aquatic > Marine > Intertidal zone ...
GCGAGCGGGTTCGGAACGCGAACGCGTCTCGTGGTTCGCTTTCACAGACGGTCGCGATGGTCGCGTCTCCGACGTCTTCGCGACGTCCCCGCGCGCGGTCGTCCGAGGAGACGTCCCGTCGTCGTTCGCCCGACGACGCGCGTGTTTCTTGCGCTTTTTGGCTTCACGGGCATCCTCTCGGGACGCGCTCGCGTCGGGTTTGACGCGTTTCTCCGGTCGCGGTGCCTTCGCCCCCTTCCCCTTTATCTTCGTCTGAAGCGCCGCCCAGTTGGACTGCATGACGAATCCGGTCCCCGCGCGTCTCGGGCGCGCGGATCCCTCACCGCGCGCCGTACCAATATGCAGGCATCGTCCGTCAACAGAGGCGTCCCTTTTTCCGAGACGCCGACTTTCACTTTTCGTGAAGAGGTTTTCGTTCGGATAAAGCCGCGACGCCTCAGGCACTCTCACACGCGCCGCCGCTCCGCCGGCCGCGCGCAGCCCCGACACGATGCCCCTCGTGTTCGCCAACGCGCTCGCCGCGATCGCGCGCGCGTCCCCGCGCGCGTCCCCGGCCGGCCGCCGTCCCAGCGCGGTCGCCTCGCCGAGCCGCCGACGCGCGCCCATCGTCCCCGGCTCGCCCGCCCCCCGTCCGCCGCGATCGTCGCACCGAGGCGCCTCTCTGATTGCGCGCGGCAAGAAGAAGAAGGGCTTCGCGGAGCTGATGGGCGGCGGAGAGGAGGAGGCGGTGGTGGTGAAGAAGGGCGCCGCGAGCGAGTCCGAGCGGTGTCCGTGCGGGGGCGGAGAGGACAAACTGCCGTACTCGAGGTGCTGCAAGCCGTACCACAAGGGCGAGAAGTATCCGGCGGACTGCGTGACGCTGATGCGCTCGCGGTTCACCGGGTACGCCAAGGGCGAGGGCGAGTACGTGGTACGCACCACGCACCCCGAGAATCCCATCTTCAAGGACGGCGCGAAGGCGGAGTCGGGGAAGGTGGTCTCTACGTTGGCGGATGACGTGCGGATGACGTGCAAAAAAGTGCGATTCTACGACTTGGAGATCGTCAGCGACAAGCCGTCGAAAAACGACGAACACCTCGTCGGGTTCCGGTACAAGTGTCGCGTGGTGGGGCAGAAGGGGTTCAACGAGCTCGCGGAGGAGAAGCACTCCGAGCTCAGCACGTTCCGCCGGGGGGAAAACGGGGAGTGGCTGTTCCTGGACGGGATCACGGGCGCGGTGGATAGCTGAGAAGCGGTCGCGGCGCGTCGAGTGTGCGATGGGGTTGTATCGATACGGCGAAAATCCGCCAGAAAATCTCGAAAATCTCTGACGACGTTTGATAAAGCGCGCCAACGTGACTGCTGACGCGGCTCGTGTCGACGCGACATCTGGGTCGCGTCGTCGCGGCACAACGAAGCGCGCGCCTCGCGAGTCACCACTTCCGCTCGCGCAGTACAGCTCGTCGCGTCCGCCGGTCTCACATCCGAGCGAGTTCTCCGCGCCCCGCGTGACCTCCGCGTGCCTCGGGAACTGGTACGTCGGCACTGACAAATATCTGGGCGAAAAGCACGATGCACGCGAGCGTGATGTGCCTCCACGCGCCGCCGAGGGCGGCGCACGCCTCGTCCTCGCGCGCGCCCCACCGCGATTCGCGGTTGTTGCGCCTCGCCCGCGCCCCCGCGGCCGTCCCGCGCGCGTCGCGCGCCGGCGTGCTCCGCGTCCGCGCGATGAGCGCCCCCGAGCCGAGCCCCCTGGATGGGAAACGGTCGCGGTGCCTTCCGCTCCCGATCTCGACCCCCCAGGGGTACATGTGGGCCGCGGTGCGCCAAATGCGCCCGTCCACCGAGGAGGAGGCGACGTGCGAGCCCAAGAAGGACGCGTGCGTCCTCGAGCGCATCGCCATGAAGTACGACGAGCGGTGCGCGTCGTGCGGCGGTTCGGGATTAGTCAAGACGCGCGCCTTCAAGTCGTCGCGCAAAAACTCGCGGAGCACCGTAGGAAGGTGTTTGCTGTGCGGCGGCGTCGGGTTCGTGCGGGTCAACACCACGCGCGTCGAGCCCGACTTCTCCAAAAACGACAGCATGCCCGCGGACTACGACCCGCGGAACGTCGGGTTCCCCAAGGGCGAACAGGGGCCCTTCTGCGCGGTCAAGGAGAAGGCGTGGCGCAAGCACGCCGGGAAAAAAGCCGTCGCGACGAAAAGCGTCGACGAAGATAAACCCCCGGACGCGACCCAACCCGGGTACGTGCACATGGCGGGGCCGAGGTAGAGAAAAGAGACCGAGCGCGATTCGCCTCCATTTTTTTGTTTGTCAGACTACCGTCAGCGTACGTCAGATATCGTTCATTTCACGAAGTACGTTGTCGTTCGCGTCGTCGTTCGCGAACGACGAAAAGTTATTTAAGCGCGCTCTCGTCTCGCCGTCATAGGCCGTCGGCGTCCTCGTCGTCCTCCACCCCGTCGACGCGAACGCCGTCGGCGGCGACGCCGAGCGCGGACGGGCCGGGCGCGCGCCGCCTCGCGCCCTCGCCCACGGGAGGCGAGCTGCGGCCGCTGCCCCCGTCGCCGTCGCCCATCGCGGCGTGGCGCGAGGCGACGACGGAGCGCGAGCCGCTCATCGCCTCCACCTGCGCGGCGCGCATCGCCGACTTGTAGTCGCCGCGGCGGATGCGCAACAGCCGAACCGCGCCCTGCGGACACGCGCGAAAGTCGGGCATGAACGGGTCCGTGGTCAGGGCTTTTTGCCCGATGTAGCACCACGGCCCCAGCTCGGATTCGAAGTCGTCCGACCCCGCGTGCACCACCACCTTGCCCTGAAGGATCAGGGTGAAGAACTCCGAGCTCTCCTGCTTTCGGTAGATGGGGTCGCCGAGCCCGTCGTTGGAGTGGCGGTCGTCGTCGTTGAAGTCAATCTGCCCAGAGCTGCGCCGGGTCATGGAGTTGGAGCGGCTCGGCGTGTCCATGTGCCCGTGCGAGTGCGAGTGCTGGTGCGAGAAGTTGATTTTCCGCTGCGCCTTGGGGGTGCCATCCACGCCGTAGTCGTCGCCCGCGTCGACGGAGGGCGTGCCGAGGTACTTGCTGTTCGCGTCGCCCTCCTCCTCTTCAATCTCCTCCACCGACGACGCGACGATGAGTTTCCGAAGCACCCCCCCGAAGCGCGCCAGCTTCTTGAACTCGGCGACGTTCAGGGACAGGAACGCGACGATCGCGTTCGTCTCGCTCTCGCTCAGCTTGGTCTGGTCGCGGATCTTGTGCTCGAACAGCGTCAGGAAGTTGGTGGGGTCCGCGACTCTCGGCCCGCGCCCGCGCACCGACGTCAGCGCGTTGTTCACGTCCACGTAGTTGTCCGTCTCGTCCACGATCTCATCCTTGATCACGGCTTCCAGCACGTCCTCCAGCGTGATCACGCCGGTGATCACGCGGCGGTTGCCGGACAGCGAATACGCCTCGCTCGTGTAGTCGCTTATGTGGTTCCCGGACACCGAGACGTCCTCCGCGCTCGAACCCGCGCCGTAATAATTCCGCCCGCCGCCCGCCCCGACGCCGTGCTCGGGCGTGCTCTCCAGCCTCTGCACGGGCTTACCGTCCGCGCCGACTTCGCCGTACGCCACGAGCAGGTGCAGGTATGAGCTCTTGAACTCGCGGAACACCTTGTCGAGGCTGGTGTCGTCGGCGACGCCGCGCACGAATCCGCCTTCGCGGTTCCCGTGGAAGGAGATCACCGCCGCGATCTCCACCTCGTCGTCCGGGTCGATCAAAATCAGGTCCTTGGTGAAGAGCATGCCCACGATGTTCTGCCGGTCAATCTCGTACACCGGGATGCGCGTGAAGCCGGATTTGTAAATGTCCATCAGCACCGCAAACGTGAGCCGCGTCGAGCTCTCCACCATGAACACCTTGTCCAGGCTCGTCATCACGTCGCGAACCCTCTTGTCCTTGTACTCCAACGCGCCGGTGAGCAAGTTGCCGTCGTCCTTGTTCAAACCCGACTCTTCCTGCGCATCCGGATTCTCCACGTGGATGCGAATCAGCTTGTTCAGCTCGTTCGCGGAGAACACCTGCCCGATGTCCCGCCCGAGCACGTAGTCGAGCGCGAGCGAGATGGGCCACGCGATGACGTACATGAGCACGATGAAGATCTTGACGATCCACACCGTGTTCGCGCCGATGTACAGGCCGTGCCTGCTGCACGCCGCCTGCGGCACGATCTCGCCGCATATCACGATGGACAACGTGGACGCCGCGAGGCCGACCAAGCCGTCCGTCAGATCCGCCATCAGAATCGCAATGAGAGCGTTCACCATCGTGTTCCCCAGCAGTAACGTGCACAGCAGCAAGTTACCCTTGGCACGGATGGGGATGATCTTCTTGGCGTACTCCTTCTCCTCGTCGTCCCCGCCCTCGGCGAGGATCTCGAGAGACACCATGTCCAGGGACATCAGGCCCAGGGTGAGGCCGGAAAACAGCCCGGAGAGCAGCAGCAGAAAAACCGCCAGAATCACGTTGACGGTGGCGTTTCCGAACGCGTTGGAAGACGCCTCAGTGACCGCCCAGCCGTCGCTGCGTGGGACAAACGGGGACGGGAAAAAGGCGGCATTTGGGAACGTCGTGAGTCTCGGGGTAAGATTCGGCCCGGGCCCACCTCCGGCGACGCGCGCGATTTCAAAGAGGGCGGTCGAGTCGTGACGACGCGTCTCGAGGCGTCTCCGCCTCAAAAGAAAACGCGTGGCGGATTCGCCGCACGCGTTTGTTTGCGCGCCACGGCGCGAAGCGTCGCGAGTGTCGCGTCGCGTGTGTCGCGCGTTAGGGGTCGGCGTGACGTACCTGGCGTAGCACGCATCGGAACAGGCGGTATCCACCGCTCCCGTGGCGTTGAAACACGCCGCCAAGCACGCCTCCATCCTTCGGCAGCCACGTGGATTTCACGAAAAGACGCTCTTCTGAGTCACCGAACGCAACGCAAGGCGATAAATCGAAAATTCACAGATCCGGGGCGACGAACGCGCGCTATTGCGCGGCGGCCATCGCGTCGGCGAGGTGGGCGCTCGGGCGCGCGCGTCAAGCTCTCCTGATACGCCGGCTCCCGAAAACGCGGAGACGAACGGGAAGACCACTCGCTCGCGCGCCGTGGATCTGGCGGCCGCCAAGGCGACTTCGCCGCCGAAATATTTATTCCCGAGTTCTTCCACGGGTTCGTGGGCGATACATCGCGCGTGGGGGAAGTTTTTCGCTGGAGTTCTCCGTGGGTTCGAAACGTCGCCGCGCGACGCGATACGTGACGTTATCGAGGCTCTGTGCGAAAATCCACGCCTACGCGTGCGTCGCCGCGTGTCTCAGAGACAGACCTAAGGCGGCGCCACGCTCACGTCCCTCACTCGTACGAAAAGAATCCGCTTTTTTGCGCGATCACTGCGTGTAGACGGCGTCGACGTCGTCGAGCTCGAGCAGCTTCTCGACGAGCGCTTCGTTCTTCTCCGCCGCGTCGTCGTCCACCTCCACCTCCGCCAGGGGCACCATCTTGAGCGCGGTGCCGTCCGCGTCGATCTCGAACCCCGCGTCCGCCAGCGCCTTCTGGCACTGCATGAAGCCCGCCACCTCGGTGACCACCACGAAGCCCTCGCCGCCGTCCTCGCGCGGCGCGATGTCATCCCCGCCGTTGTCCGCCGCGCACTCAAACACCTCGTCTTCTTTTTCAGAAGAGCAGTTCAGGGAGATGAACCCCTTGCGCTCGAAGTTGAACAGCACCGAACCGGGCTCGGCGACCTTGCCGCCGGCTTTGTTGATCGCGGCTTTGGTGTCCGCGGCGGCGCGGTTGACGTTGTCGCTGAGCACCTCGATCACGATGCCGACGCCGCCGGCGCCGTACGCCTCGTACGTCAGCTCCATGTAATCCGCCTGCGAGGTGTCCGTAGCGCGCTTGATGTTGCGCTCGATGAGGTCTCTCGGGACGCTCAGGCGTGAGGCGTCCGCTAAAACGCGCGCGAGCTGCGTGTTCGCGACGGGGTCCGCGCCGCCGCCCTCCTTCACCGCGGTCACGATGAGCTTGCCGTACTTGCCGTAGAGCTTCGTGCGGATGGCTTCGCCTTTTTGCTGTTGCGTAGATTTGGATAAAACGAACGCAACACGACGGTCCGATCGATAAGGGCGCGACGGGGACGGACGGACGACACGAGTGCGGGTCAGCGGCGTGGAGACAAGGCTAGACGACGCGCGGGAGCGGCGGAGAAACGCGGGCTCCGACGCGCTTAGGCGAGGGACTCGAACGCCGCGACGTACCTTCTTGGCCGCGACCTTCGCGGCTTTGCGTCCCATGCACACGGGCGTGACGGCGATGTGACGGCTGTGCGCGTCGAAGCGTCCGGCGGGCTTGGCACGCGCGACGGGCGCGGCGGCGTACCCGACCCGGGCGGCGACGGACGCCGCGCTCGCGGCGACGGTGAAGGCGGACATCCTGGTTGTCAAGAGCAACCGGCAGCCGCTGAGCATGAAGGTGTGGCGCGGCAGCGCGTGAGCGAGTCGGAAAACGACCACCAGTGACCTCGAGTCGAGGGAAGTGAAAAAAACGCTACACCACGAATCACGACCCGTGAATTCTCCCGGACCCCAAGTTCTGGCGCGAGCGGCGACACGCGTCTCGATCGCGTCTCGTCGCAACAAGTCTGGCCGGCGAAAGAAATCTTTCCGAAATCTTCCGGCGCGCGCAGGTCTCATGGCGCTCGCCTCGCCCGGGCGGCGTCTCGCCGCGCTCTGCGCGCGTAACGCGCGATGTGTTTTGGCGTCCAGCGGCGTTACTGCTGAGCGCCGCGTGGAGAACTGGCACGACCACTCGCGCGCGTTCCACGCGGGTTCGGGCGGCGGTCGCGACGGTCCGCGGCGGAGTAATTTCGGCGAGGATGCGCTCGGATCGACCGCGAACGCGGCTTTCGAGCGCGGACGCGCGACGACCGCGCGCGCGCGCGCCGCATGGATGCCCCACCGCCGTGACTTCCACGGCTCTTCCCCGCGCGACGCGAAGGACTACTACCAGACCTTGGGGGTGGCGAAATCCGCCGACCCCAAGGAGATCAAAAAGGCGTACTACGACCTCGCCAAGAAGTACCACCCGGATGCGAACAAGGACGACCCCACGGTCGCGGCGAAGTTCCAGGAGGTGCAGAAGGCGTACGAGGTGCTTAAAGACCCCGCGCAGAGGCAGACGTACGACCAGGTGGGTCACGGCAACTTCGAGAGCATGGAGAACGGCGGCGGCGGCGGCGGCGGTCCGTTTGGCGGAGGCTTTTCCGGGTTCCACGGCTTCGGCGGCGCCGGCGGCGGCCAGCAGGTGGACTTCGAGGACCTGTTCAGCGACTTCTTCGGGGGGATGGGGGGCATGCGGGGAGGCGCGCGGGATATCCAGACCACCATACGAGTCACGCTGCGCGAAGTCAAGGAAGGCGCGGCGCGGACGGTGCGTATTCCGGAGACTGTCGCGGTGGATCCGCGGACGGGCGCGCGCACGACCGAACCCGCGCGCGACGTGGAGGTGAATTTGCCGCCGGGCGTGGAGGACGGGCAGCGTCTGCGCGTTCCCGGCGAGGGCACGCGCGCGCGCGGCCCGGATGGCCGCGAAAGAGTCGGCTCGCTCTACATCAACGTCGACGTCGCGGAGGATCCGCGGTTCGCGCGCATCGGGAACGACCTCGTGACGCGCGTGGAGCTGGGCGTGACGGCCGCCGCGCTGGGGGGCGTCGCGACGGCGCCGACTTTGGACGGCAAAGTGGAGGTGAAGGTGCGGAAGGCGACGCAGAGCGGCGACCAGCTTCGTCTGCGCGGGCGGGGCTTGCCCGAGCTGGGCACGGGCCGCACGGGCGACCTGTTCGTGAAGTTCCGCGTCGTGACGCCCAAGCACCTGTCGCCGCGGCAAACAGAGCTCCTGCGCGAGTTCGCCGAGGAGGAGGAGCGCAAGAAGAACCCCGAGCCGCGACTGGAGACGAAAGCGTCTGAGAATCCGGCGGAGAAGGAACCCAAGGAGAAGGAGCGAGCCGAGAGCGCGTGATATTATCAGAGCGCGTGGGTTTAGGTCGACGCGAATCGTATCGTCGTCGCGACGCGTGTCGTCGTCGTCTCTGGCGTGTTCGTGACGTCCCGAATGATGAGTCTTCGAAAGCGCATATCGAAACTACTCGCGAACGATTGATGATGAAACAGAGGCTTTCTTTTCGAACACCAAACCCCTCTCCCGAAACTCTACTCCGCTACGCCGTGTCGCGCCCGTTTACGCCTTGACGGCGTACTTGCGCATGGGGAAGTACGCCTCCTTCTTCGCCTGCTTCGCGGTCTTCGCGCCAGCCTCCGAGGCGGTCAGCCTGCGGCGGATCGCGCGCGTCTTCTTCGGGCGGAGGTCCAGGGGGAGGTACTTCTTCCCCGCGTACGCCTCGCGCAGGTTCTTGAGCTGGTTCTGGCGAATCACAGTCAACACCTGCGCGATGGAGAGGCGCACCACCTTAATCTTCGACAGCTTGTTGGGCGCGCCGCCGGTGACCTTCGCCACGCGGAGAGCAGCCAACTCCGTCTTCAGCTCCTTGAGCTGGTTGAGCAGGTCACCCTTGCTCTTCTTGCGGAGCTCGTACGCCTTGAGACCGGCTGCGTGGGCGAAATCGAATCGAGGAACGAGACGAGGAGAGAAGGGGGGCGGCGAAGGTGAGTCCGCGGTCGGGGTGCGCGAATCGAAGGAACGAGACGAAACGCGGCGACGAGGGTCGGGTACGCGCGGGCGGCGTGTCCCGGAGCCGCCGCGCGCGCCGCCGCGGTCCGGGGTCGCGGGTCTTGACCCTCGATCGCGGCCTCGGGACGCGCGGGTGGTGCCTCGGGGCCAAACCCTATTTGCCCGGAACGCGACGGACGACGCGCGCGAGCGCCCGGCGGTGACGCGCGGACGGCGCCGGACACCGGTCGAGCGCGCCGAGCGCGTCTCGAAGATACGCGCGAGCCGAAGGACGTCGCTTCCCGCCGCGTCCGTCGCTCGGGGGCGTCGGACGCGCGCGGGGACCGGCACCGTCCGGCCCGCGAAATCACCCGCGAGACCCTAAAAAACCCGGAGCGCGTCATCACGCCGGAGACGCGCCGAGTGGGCGCGGCCGCGAGCGTGCGACGTCGCCCCGCGACGCGCGAGGCACGGAAAGCGTGCGGGAGGACGTACCCATTGCGACGACAAGCGCGAGCGACTACGCTGCGCGTTCGTTTAGAGGGCTGTTGTGATGGTTGGACGACGCTCAAGTATCATTCGGAGAGTCCGCCAGTCCGCGACGAGCGACAATAATTGTCCGATACCAGCAGTCCAGGCAGCACTGGTGCTTTCGTCGCGAGTTTTCCTTCAGTCGCTTTTCAGGGATTCGGCCTCGACGGGAGTAGGTTCGCGCTCGCGGGTGAGTGTCGGCCGCGTCGGTGCGGGACGCTCGCTTCGCGACCGATATGGCACCCGACACCGGCGCCGCCGCGGCGTCGGCCGAGGGCGCTGGGGCGATCGACGCGTTCAGGCGCGAGGTGGGGCGAGGCGCGACCGCGTTCCTGTCCAAGTCCGACGAGCGAGCGGCGGCGGCGCGCGGGGCGGCGAAGGCGCTGTTCGCGCAGCTCTCGTCATCGCTCGCGGCAAACGGGCTGGACCTGCCTCTGCCCGAGCTCCACACGGACGGTCTCGATGCGGAGCAGGTGTGGATGCAGATCGAGATGCAGCTCGAGCCCCTGCTGGGCAAGGCGAAGGGCGCGCTGCGGCGGCTCCGGCCCGCCATCAGCGCCGGCGACGAGTTAACCGCCGAGCGCCTCTTGCGGCTTCCCGCGAACGCGCAGGGCGAGGCCTCGGGGTCGGACGAGGAGGCGCCGGAGTGGGAGCCCTTCGAAGAGGGCGTGGAGTACGACGTGGACGGCGAGGAGGAGGATGACGAGGAGGAGGATGACGGGGATGACGAGGAGGAGGACCCGGGCGGTTCCGGGAAAAAGCAAAGGGATCTCACCTCGAAACTTTTCAAGAACCCCGGCATGTTCAACCTGACGGAGATGGAGAACTTCTCGTTGCAGGCGGAAGCCGAGGAGGAGGCTCGGCTCGAGCGCGAGGAGCGTCGGGAGCGGCGCAGGAAGGCGCGCGAGAGCGGCGACGGCGACGACGAATCCGAATCCGAATCCGAGGAGAACGTGCTGGACGCCGAGGAGGATGAGGAGGATGAGGAGGATGAGGAGGATGAGTCGGACGCGTCGGGTTCGGGCTCGGAGGACGACGACGACATGGCAGACCTCATCGGCGACGCCGCGCGCCTGGCTGGCGTCGCCGGCCCGAAGACGCGCGCCGCGAAGGCAAAGGCGAGGCTCGGCGAGCGCGCGGCCATGAAGAAGAAGGGGAAGGATCTCATGTTTTCCGACTTTTTCGGCGACAATCTCTCCGGCGCGCGCTCCGGCGGGAAGTCGCGGCGCGGCGACGACGACGACGACGACGAGGCGTCCGACCGCGAGGAGGACCTTTTCGCCGCGATGGAGCGCGGGGAGATGGAAAGCGCCGAGGAGGCCTCCTCGGACGAAGACGAGGGCGTGGACGCGCTGGACCAGCAGGACGAGGACGCGCTCCGCGAAGAGCTCCAGCGCGAACTTGCCGACGAGCTCGCCGCCGAGGAGGAGGAGGACGACGACGCCGCCGGCGGCGGTTTCGACGGGTTCGACGACGCGGAGGCGGAGGAGGAGGAGGAGGAGGAGGCGGAAGAGAGGGACCTCTCTTCGGACGACGAAGCGAAGGAAAAGGAGAAGGAGCTCTCTTCGGCTGCCGCCGCCGCCGCTCTCGCGTCTCGGCGCGACTACGCGCCCTCGGCGTTCCAGCGGGCGCAGGACGCGCTCAAGCGCCAGATCAAGACGCTGGAGGCTCGCGCTCTTGAAGAGAAGACGTGGCTTTTGAAGGGCGAGGCGAACGCGAAGGAGCGCCCGAAGAACTCCGTGCTCGAGGCGGACGTGGAGTTTGACCACGTCGCCGCGCCGCCCCCGGCGGTGAGCGAGGAGATGACGGCGCGGCTGGAGGATATCATCAAGGCGCGCATCGTCGAGCAGAGGTTCGACGACGTCGAGCGCGTGGAGCCGTCGACGCGCGACGACCGCGGCCGGCGCCAGCTCACCGAGCTGGACGACACGAAAAGCAAGAAGGGCCTCGGGGACATCTACGCGGACGACTACGTGGCGCAGAAGCACCTCGCGAAGACGGGCGCGAGGCTCGACGAAGAAAAGGAGGAGCCCATCGTCGTCGAGGCGCGCGCGCTGTTCGCCGCGCTCGCCACGAAACTGGACGCGCTCTCCAACTTCCACTTCGCCCCGAAACCCGTCGTGGAGGAGATGCAGATCAAAACGGACGCGCCCGCGCTGCAGGTGGAGGAGGTGGCGCCGCTCATGGTGTCCGAGGCGTCGCGAAAGGCGCCGGAGGAGGTGTTCGCCGGCGGCGAGGGCGCCGGGGGCGCGCGCGGCAGCGCGGCGGGCGACGTCAAGGCGGACGCCGAGCTCTCCAAGGAGGACCGCAAGGCGGCGCGCGCGAAACGCAAGCGCAAGGCGAAGGCGGTGGGCAACGAGCGCGAGCGCGTCAAGGCGAAGCGCGAGCGGGAGAAGGAGGCGAAGGAGAAGGCTGCGGAGGATGCCGGGTTCACGCGCAAGGCGCCGAAGGTGGCGATGCTTGCGGCGGCGCCGGCGGGCGGGCGGTCCAAGTCGGCCTTCTCCAAGTCGTCCAAGGTGTTCGGCATGCTCCAGGAGGCCAAGGAGGCGGACGCGCTGGGCCGGGGCAAGCCCAAGAAGAGCGACGGGATGAAGAACAAGGCGGCGCTCAAGCTGTGAGGCGGGGCGGACCGCGGACGAAGCGGCTGTTTTTAATCAACGAAGAAAACCTTCTTCGTCTGACTGCGACGATGAAATTTAAACTCGCCTCTCACGGTCGGTGACACCACGTCTCTACGTAAGCGTCCTGCCGCGGACACCGGTGCTTCGCGCGGTGTCGCCTCCCGCACTCCGACGCGCGCGAACGCAGACGCAACCGCGCCGCGCGTCTCCATGGACGTGTCTTTCCTAGATTCCTTGGAGCCCGAGGGCCGCAAGGTGCGCTCGTCGCTGAGCTTCTCTCGCTCGGAAGCCTCGCTCTGGTTGTCGGAGGGGGAAAGCGAAAGCGACGAGCCCGTGGACGTCGCTCCCGCCACGACGCCGAGGCGTCCGACCCCGGCGAGGCCGAGGGCGTCGATACTGCGTCGCGAGTCGCGTCGGCTCACCGCCGCGCTTCTGTCCTGGCAGCGCTCCGTGGCCGTGCCCGAGTCCCTCTTCTCCGAGCTCGAGGGCAAGAGACGTCGCGACGGCTCGCGAAAAGCGCACGCCGCGCCTCGCTTCGTGGCCGCCCCTGACTCCTGGCTCGCTCTGGCGTTCTCCGCCACCGGCTTCGTCCTGACCCTCACGCACGTCGCGCTCCTGACGCCCGCGTTCGTCGCCTTCGACGCCCCCACGCGCCTGGGAGCCCCCGCCGAGCCGTGGCCCTGGCCCGCCGCCGTGGACTTCGGCGTCGGCGTCTTTTTCCTTTTAAACCTCCTCGCGAATTTCCGCACGGGCGTGCTCTGCTCGAGCCGGACGCTCGGCCGCGTCGCGGCGGTGCTCGACCCGGCGAGCATCGCGCGCGTGTACGTCGCGTCGGGCACGTTCGCGTGCGACGCGGCGGCTCTGCTGCCGCTCTTCGCGCAGTGCGTCTCGTCCGCGTGGCTCGCGCTCGAAGGAACCGAAACCGCCGCCTCGCGCCACGTCTCGCGCCTCATACGCCTGTTTCGCCTGTTCCACGCGGCGCGGTTTTTTAAAAACGGCTCCGTCGTCGGCGGCGCCGAGGCGCTGCTTTCGCGCGGGACGGTCTTCACCCCGCTCCTGATCTGGCTCGCGCAGACGGCGTGCGAGTTCGTATTCGTGATCCACACGTGCGCGTGCGCGTTCGTGTACGTGGCGCACGTCGAAGGCTTCGAGACCTCCTGGGTGGACGACGCCCTGCGCGACGACGTCGGGCCGACGTCGTCGGTCCGCGTTCGAGAAACGTTCGCGCCCGTCGACGTGTACGTGTGCGCGTTGTACTGGGCGGCGGCGACGGTCAGCACGGTGGGCTACGGCGACGTCTCCGCGACGAACCGCACTGAACGCATCACTGCTGTCGCGGTCATGACCGCGGGCGGCGTGTATTTCGCGTCGCTCGTCGGGCGGGTCGCCGCGCTCGTCGAGAGGCACGGCGACGCGTCTCGCCGCCGCGAAGCCTACCGCGAAAAGCTCCTCTCGCTGCGGTGTTTCTTGCGGAGACACCCGAACGTCCCGAGAGACTTACGTCTGCGTCTGTTCTTCTTCTTCTCCGACACGTGGACAAAAACGCGCGCCTCCAGAGGCAGCTTCGTCGCGAACGACCGCGCGCTGCTCGCGGAACTGCCCGACGCGCTGCGGCGCGAAACGCGCTTCCGCGCGCTCGAGACGGCGGCGCGCGCCGCCTTTGCCGACGACGCCGCCGAATCGGAGGAGGAGGAAAAAATCTCCGAGCGCGCGCTTCGCGCCGTCGCGGACGCGCTCGAGCCGAGACTCGTTTCGCGGAACGAGCGCCTCGACGCGGCGAATACCTTCGCGCTCGTGCGCGAGGGCGAGGTGGAGGTGGCGCTTTCTTCACACCCTTCGTCTGAAAAAAAAGGCGCTTTCGCTGATGACGAAAAAACAAACGTCGACGGCGAGCCGTCGCGGCGCGTCGTCGTCGAGGCGGGCGCGTTTTTCGGCGTCGCTTCGTTCCTGCGATCCGAAGACCGCCAAACAGCGCACGCGCGCGTCGAGGCGGTCGCCGTCTCCGAGTGCGAGGTGTACGAGATGGACGCCGAGCGCGCCGGCGCGCTCGGTGACGAGTTCCCGGAGCTGAGGCGAGGCGCGGAACGCGCGCTGGCGCTGCGGGACTTTTAACAGTCTCCCTTTCGCGAATTCCTTTTTTGGTTTTTTCGCGTACGCCGTCGGGACGCGCGCGCCGGATTTCTCAGCGGCGATCGCGCCTCTCGGTGATCGAACTCGCTCGTCACGCTTTCTCAAAGGAGTCGACCGCCGCTCTGACTGACCTGTTGTAGTCTACACGACCACCACTACTACTACGGTATTACTTTCTACTACGCTAAAAAACGCCTACCACTCTGGCGGCGCGATGGCTTTTTCTATGTCAGTCACCGGCCTCGTCGCGCGCTTCGACGGGTGCGCGGCGCGGCGCGCGTCCGTCTCCAGGTACCGCGCCTGCGCCCAGAGGCGCGCCTCGCTGTTCAGGAACGTCCGTACGCTCAGCAGCCGCGTGGGCACCGACTGGATGCGCGCGAAAGTCACAAAAGCCGTTCGCGTAGTCTTCTCGTCAAGTGGCTTTTTTTTGTGAAAGCCGTCGTCGTTTTCCTTTTCTTTCTCAAACGCAAACGCCTCGACGTGCACGCGGCGGTCGGCGCCGACGACGGCTCGGTACCGCGTCGCCAAACCGAGCCGACGCGAACACTCGTTCGCGGTCTTGAGCTTCTCCGTGAGACCCAAATTTTGGGCTTCCTGGTAGTCGCACTTAATCGGGAGTTTCTCGCCCGTGCGTGTGTCGTGAAGCTCCGGGTCGCGTCGTCGCGCCGCGTCTCTCGCCGTCGCGTT
>Ga0209652_1002359_pt1 | contig 14630 bp, 6 predicted proteins | sample SaaInl74LU_5_DNA_FD_184641 | JGI IMG/M metagenome (GOLD analysis project Ga0209652, IMG submission 184641) | Marine microbial communities from expanding oxygen minimum zones in the Saanich Inlet - ESP_74LU_5_DNA (SPAdes) (version 2) | ecosystem: Environmental > Aquatic > Marine > Intertidal zone ...
TCATCACGGCGGGCAGCGCTAGGAGGACGACGAGTTGGTTGGGGAGTGCGACGAGCACGACGGGTTGGTCGGGGAGTGCTACGAACACGACGAGTTGGTCGGGCGGGACTTTGGAAAAAATGAGGCAAAGATTTGGCGGGCCCTTCCTCTTTCGTGGAAAAGTTTTTAGGATTAGACTTCAATGACTCTCCACTTCCGAAAGGACACCATTATTTGTCCATGTCTTGTGGAAGGATCAGACAAACAATCTCCTATCACTGATTCTTGACTGTAAAAAACGCAATGCGCAGTCCTTTCTCTCGGAGGGGGTCAAAGAAGAGCTTCACAAATGGACCAAATACAGAACGAAGCGTTTGGATAGGTGGAACCACTCTCGTCGCTCCTCGAATAGACAGAGAGAAGGAAGAATCTGGTGAATCCTCTGAGATTAACATTTCATCAATAAATTCGAGCCGAGAAAAGAAACCAAGTTTGATTCAACGAATCAAGGCTCTCTCTCCAAGGAGGGACGATGATAGAGATGATGCAAACGACGATGCAAGTGACACTTTCTTCAGCCCGGTTAGCAATGCTCCTGCTGCATCCACGGCTCCAACAGACCGCAAGAGTCGCTCTTCTGTATCGATTGGTGGCGAAACAATCATTGACGAGGGCACTTCCTCGTCATCTTCATCCAATCGCCGACCCAAGCCAAGTCATGTCACTTCGAGAAGAAAAAGAAGCACTAGCACTAGCAACAGCAGTGGTAAATCCGGCAACTTATTCAGCAGCGTTACATCCTTGGACATTCCATCATGTGCACTCACATTGAGTTCTCTTGAAGAAGCTGAGGGAATTCATCATCGTGGTGGATCATTTCATGAGGAAGAAGGGCTGGACTTGGAAGCTGCACTTATTCCAAGAGATGGAGATGATGTCTATGAAAATGATGAGTATTCGTACTCGGATACTCGTCAGATAGCCACCGCTCCTTCTCGTATTGGGAGTAAGCGAAAAAAGTACAAAGAAGGACAAAGAAGAGTCTCCAGCTCTGAAGGACAACCGCTCTACAATCGCCAGCAACAACAACTTCAAGCTAACAACATCACTGGAGTCAAACGACGACGTCTATCAAAGAGGGCACGGACAAGACTCACCATGAGAGAAGTGAACTCAAACATTCAACCAGGAAGAAATGACTCGGTACTAGATGAATCGATGGGGGCGCTTGAAAAGAGGAAGGCAATCACCCTACCTAAAACGATTGACTTCTTTCTACGGATAGAAATGAAGCTCATTGCAGTCAACACCATGGTATCTGTGTTGCTGACAGTATTAGTCCTCACCACATTTCCTGAATCTTGGCAAACTGGCATGAAAGAGTCTTCTCGTGGGGTGTCACTTCTTGGAGCTTTCCTGAGCTTTGCACTAGTTTTTCGAACTCAATCTTGCTACCAGCGATGGTGGGAGGCAAGAACACAATGGGGCAAGATGACGGCTACGTGCGTGAATGTTGCAGGACAGTGCCTTACTTGGTTTGCTGATGAAGAGTTGATTGATCGATTCTTGACGCATTGTATTGTGTTCCCCTATGCTTGTAAGGCTGTTTTGAGAGGCAATGCATTGACCAGCTCGTCGGAGGAAGGGCCAAGATTCCTTCAGAGCGGCATGCTAACTGATGCAGATCTTGGAGTGATTGTTCGACACGGAATATTCCCTCCCTTCACTTGTATTGACATAATGCGGAGAACAATGCAGGAGGAGTTACTCCAGTCTCATTCAAAACTTTCTTCTGAAGCAGTCAATGGTGCTTATCTTGCAATGGAGAATAGCTTCAATGAGCTTTACTTCAACTTCGGTGCATGTGCCAAGATCAAAAGCACTCAAATGCCTGCATCTTATACCGTCTTTATGAGGTCATTTGTCTTCTTCTTCTTTATATTTTCGACTCTATCATGGGCTCCTACGATTAAATATCTCACTCCGATCATTACATGCTTCATGGTCTTTTTGATCAATACTGTGATTGTGATTGGAGATCAAATGATGCGGCCATTTACCCTCACATGGTCAGGTTTGCCAATAAAAAAGTTTTGTGTCATGATTGAGCAAGAGGTTCTCAGCGTGTCAAGGAGGCAGGGAGATATCGAGCGATTGGTTCGGAGTTAGTATGGTAAGAGGCGGCTATTCGCTTGAAGCTAGACTTCTACAAACTAATTTAATAGTTACGTCTTATCTTACATTAACTTACATGTCTATCTATCGTTGCGTACATTGAGCTAGAAATAATTAGTAGTTGAAAAGGAATAGACCAATGCTAACTGCTGTGGTCAAGAAGAATGTGTTGCTTGATAACGCCTCGCATCCATTCAAGCCTTTGATAGTCCAACCTTCAAATACAGTTGGTGGTTGAATTGTTTGCCCCGTCGGAGCTGACGCCGTGAAATCTGATTCGAGATCAGCAGTGGCGGTATTTGCGCTCCCCTTCTCGAGACAGCACGCCTTTGTTAAAGAGTTTTGGGCAGATGAACAAGTAGCAGATCCATCCTTAAAGGACTCCACCAAAAAGGAGTGCACCTCGTTACAAGTGGAAGGTTTACCATTGAAGATAACATCTGCATTGATACCAACTTGCTCCTCTCGACACAAGCTACAAGGGGCATCACTCATCTGACTCGCCTCGTTGGCAATGGCTACAAGCTCATCAGAACCAGCGAAGCAGCAGTCGTCAAAAATTTCAAGCTTTGCTGAGGAGCAAGTTGTACTATCCTCTTCTTTGGTGGCGAGTAGTGAGTTGAAGTCGCCACATGTCATCTTGAGACCGTTGACTTCTGTTTCTTTGTTCCACCTCGTGTTGTAAGTGACACCATTGTCGTCTTTACACAGATTGCACTGTCGCTGAGGGACCTTGAAGCAGCAATCGTTAGACAGTTCAGATGCCGCCTTACACGTTGGATGCGTTGCCTCGATAGATTCGCTCACTAGAGACCAGTATACATCTGTGCATGACTGAACTTTTCCAGCAAACATTGTGGTGGCTGCCCAATTGATTGCGTCGCCCGTGCCACATAATTCACATGGTTCAAAGCAACAATCCGAAAAGATGTTCTCCTTGGCAGCCAGGCAATTATTGCTCTGGCTCATCTCCTGATACAAGAAGGAGGCAACCTCTCCGCAAGTAGTTTGTGATCCACCGTATGTCACTGGGGCAGTTTCTTTCGTAGTATAGAGTTTGTTACCCTTTGAGCATAATTCACAGGATACATCGTAGCAGCACGCTTCCCTGTGTTCCGTTTGGAAAGCTGTACACTCACCCGACCCTTCTGAAACAAGGCTCGACGGGAAAATATATGAGTCGAATTCACTGCAGCCAATCTTGGTTCCATCATGCTCAACAGAGAGTGCAGCATTCGTTTGCATACCACCACACATCGAACACTTGTCGTAGCAGCACTGGGATGACAAGTCTTGTGATACCAAGGAGCAAGTATCACTATTCTGTTCTTCTCTGCTAAAGAGTGCGTTAAAAATCTGTCCGCAAGTGGCCTTGCTTCCACCATAGTCCACTTCGACAGAGCTCATGACATCGTAGTATCCGGAGCTATGCTTGCAAATGTTGCATGGCTCTTCTGGGGGAACATAGCAGCAAGCAGGAGCAGCAACACCAAGGACTTCGCCACATTGTTCAGTGCCTTGCTCGATTTGAGACTCAGCAATCACACTATCCAGTTCCAAACAAGTCATGGAATTTCCATTTATATTCACCATTGCGTACCAATCTGGAATACCTCCGCCCGAGCAAATTTCGCACTTCTTCAAGCAGCAAGTGTCATGGAGCGACTTCTTTCCTGTCACACAGATTTCACTACCCGCTTCTGTTTGAGTCGCTAGGAACGTGTTCACTTCGCTGCATGATGTTTCTACTCCATTGAAAAGAATGTCGAGGTCGAGACTAATTTCATTGGCTTTGCACAGGCTGCACGGGTTGGCTCCAGTGCTTGCACTTGTGGTGCTTACAGTAGTTTTTCCTGGTATGGCACCCGTCACTTCCAAAGACGACAGTTCTTGTACTAGACTCGTTTCTGCGAACTTATTCACAACATATGCACTGATTGCATCCAAAGTGGACGGCTCTTGCATCACAGTCTTGATCTCTTGAACAATCTTGTCGGCGTTAGCGCCGCTGGTAGTTACAGTAATTTCGAAAGGCACACTTCCATCGAATCCAACATCATTCACTGCCACAGATGTTCCCACAGGTGCGACACCAAGAGACTCAAGTGTACTTTGAATGCCATCCTCAAAATAAGTCTCGACTGCTTCCTTTTGAGTCCAAATAAGGCTAGACGTGTCCAAGTTACTGTTGAGTTTGCCAATAATCATCACTTTGTCTCCGAGTTTTGTAACATCTGCAGACAAATTTGATGTAGCCACGTCCAAATCCGAAAGCTCTTCAACTAGAGGCGTCTGTGAGAACTGAGACACAACCTCGCTTGTTATAGAATCTAGCGTTGCAGAACTTTCAAGGACAGAATTAATCTCTGCCGAAATCCTGTTAACGCTGTCTTTCTCCGCTTCAGGGATGTCAATTCCATAGGACACCACTCCGTCCTTGATTTCAGTGACAGTGACGGTAGAGTCTTGTGGCAATACGCCATTGGATTCAAGAGCGTTTGTGAGAGCAGTCTCAAAATAATTTTCAACTTGCTCTTTTTCTGCTGAAGTGAGGGTAGATGTGTCAAGATTTGTGAGGATTTGGCCTGTGATCGATACAGTCGTAACTTTGCTATCAGCATCGACTTTGTATCCAGTTGCAGTGGCGTAGTTGTAGCAACAAGGGCTTGAATACGAACTTTGGAGAGAAGCACACTCTTGTGTTCCCTTCTCAATTGCATTGCCTCGAATGACCTGATCAAATTCACCGCAAGAGATTGTGGCCTTGTTGTATTCAACATCTACCTCCCAATTGAGGTTGAATCCTTGTGGGCAAATGGGACAGGTGGAGTAGCAGCAAGCATCCTCGAAATCCTTTCGAGTTGAGGAGCAAGTAGCACTTCCTGCCTCCGTAGACATGGCAAGCTTGTTAGCAACATCACTGCATGCCTTCTGGCTACCATCGTAATATTCAACAAGGGCGTTTCCAGAGACAGCGCTTCCGCCTGTGCACATTCTGCAAGGATCTTCCGGAATGGTGTAACAACAGGCTTGAGCGTATGCCTCTTTCATTGAGCTACATTCTCCGCTTCCCTCTACTATGACGTTTTGGCTGAAACTTAAATCCAAGACAGAACAAGAAACTTCTTTACCACCAACATTGGCGGTGGCGGTAGTATCAATGAAGCCATCCTGACAAAGGATGCACTTCTCAAAGCAGCAAGACTCAGCATGCTTGTCCTTAGCGCTTTGACATTGATCCCCAAGCGATGACTCCCTAATGAACAGAAAGTTGTAGAGACTGAGGCATGTAGTTGGAGAGTCTAGATGAGTCACCTGGACATCGCCACTGACATCAAGATAGTTTCCATTGACGTGACAGAGATTGCATGATGTTTCTGGGGGCTCATAACAACACGTGCTGAAATATTCGTCCTTCACAGCTGCGCAAGTATCACTGTCTGCAGTGATACCTTCCCCTTTCAGGATCCATTCAAAGTCTCCACATGCTATAGAGCTTCCTTCGTAACTCACAAAAGTTGACCAATCAGCCTTGCCATCACCACAGAGTGAGCACCGCTCATAACAGCATTCATCGTAATGATCTTTTGAAATGGCCTGACAAGTTTCTCCTGAGTGCTCTTCCCTGCTTCCGAGGTAGTTGGCAAGAGTCTCGCATGTAGTGCTAGTGCCAAGGAAGTTGACAGAAGTCTCCGTCTTCACGCTTTCATTATCTCCTGGACAAATACGACAAGGATCTTCTGGTTTCACGTAACAGCATTTGTCTTGATATTGCTCACTAATGGCATTGCACTGCTCTGAATCGAGCTCAATAGCTGCGGGACCGAGGCTTAAATCCAGCTCGAGACATGTCATCATACGCCCTTCATACGAAACTTGGACTCCAGCATCGAGGCCCTTATCACCGCAGACAGAGCACTTAGTATCACAGCACGCGTCAAAGTACTCATCTTTCATTCTAAGACATTGATCGTCATTCTCTTCCTCTCGCCTGAACATGGAGTCACTCAACTCGGAACACGTGATCTTCTTATAGTTAAACTCGATGACGTTGGTTCCCATGAGATCAAAATAATCCCAATCATTCCCTTCGGCACTTCTCTTGCACAAGTTGCATGGATTTTCTGGAGGGGTATAACAACATTCGGAAAAGGATCCCTTCGCATTCGTGCATTCCTCAGATTCAGTATGAATGCTCTGTTCGTAGAAGTATTGATCAACATCCGTGCACAATGTGGTCTTGCCATTGTGGTATACGGTAAGAGCGGAATCAGTCTCGACGTTGGTTCCACAAACGTGGCATTGATCGAAGCAGCAAGTTTCGCGAAGCTGGCTTTGCGCATCAAAACAAACTCCACCGTCAGCTTCCTCTCTGGTCCTCAAACTCTGAGAAATATCGGCACAAGTCATCATCTTTCCGTTCCACTGAGCGTTGGCGACAAAAGAAACATCGTTTTCTGGACACAGGTCACATGGATTCGACGGAATGGTAAAGCTGCATGTGGAAGAAAAGGCCGCTTGAAGATCTTTGCAATTTTGGGTGTCCTTTGCGATTGCTTCGTCCTTGATTGCGCCGTCTAGCTGGAAGCAAGTAGCTCTCATTCCGTTCATCTCAACTTCAGCCTGCCAATCGGGGTAAGACCCCTCCACAGCTGTCAGAGTGCATTTTTCGTAGCAGCACTCATCAAAAAGAGATGTTTGGGTGACACTGCAAACTTGTTCTGTATCTTCAACACGGCGTGACATAAAGTTAGCGACTTCGCCGCATGTGGTTGGCCCATTGAAGTCTACCTGGCCGTTTTGGTTAAGGTCGTAGAAATTCCCATCTCTTTTACATAATTGGCAAGACGTGGTAGGGCTTGCGTAGCAACATGTGCTGTAGTACTCATCAGAGATTTCTTGGCACTGTGTAGTTCCATCCACAATGGCTTCAGTACGGAAGATTTCAGTCAAGGCGCCACAAGACATTTCTTCGCCATCATATTCGATGAACACATCCCAATCCAGGTCGTATTCCCCACAGATATTGCAAGTGGCATAACAGCAAGTTTCGCCAAGGAGAGCTCGCGTATCAGAACACGTATCAGAAGAGGTGTCAGCCCTCTCCATTAGATAATTATTGACACTTCGGCAAGTCACATCTTCGCCATCGAATTCAACAGATGTAGAGAAGTGCATGTACTCGTCTGTTGGACAAAGTTGGCAAGGAGAGCTTGGAATTTCGAAACAACAAGAATCGTAATGAAGAGACCGGACAGAGGTACAATTTTCGGATCCGTCTTCTATCTTTCCATTGAAAAGACTGGATTCTATATCTGCGCATGTTGCGTCCTCGCCATCAACTTCAACAATGACGTCTCTATCAAGTCTGGCACCATTTCCACAAAGGGAGCACCTATCAAAACAGCATCCTTCTGCAGCTAGACCTTGAGCCTCGTTACATTGATTACTCGAACTTTCAAATGGGGACACAAAGTTACTCACTTCTGCACAAGTGAATGTCGATCCATTGAACTCAACTTCGTCGGCAGGCATGAGTGTGAGTTGATCACCGTCTTTGTTACAGATAGTGCAAGGATCGTTCGGATAGGTGTAGCAGCATTCGTCACCAAAGTCAGTGAGGACATCCTTGCAAGTATCATTGGAAGCAGAGATCTCTTCAGAGTAAAGTAGGGAGCTAAGCTCTCCGCAATTCATTGATGTGTCATCATATTCGACTTGATGCCACCACTTCACTCCCTTTCCATCGCAAAGAGTGCATTGGTCAAAGCAGCACTTATCCCAGTGCTCAGTTTGAGCCGCGAGACACATTGAACCGTCACTTTCTTCAGGACCCAGTCTCTTGCTCAGCTCTGGGCATGACATCGTTTCTCCTTCATACTCCAATTCCACTGATGATTTCAAATCCAAAAGTTCCGTGTCTGTTCTGCAAAGCATACAAGGCATTTCGGCATATTGGTAGCAGCATTGTCCTCCCAACGATTGCTTTGCTGCATCACACTCTGAAGATCCTTTTGCAAATTCAGCAAGAACAGCCATATCTGCATCTCCGCAAGTCATTTCTTCCCCATTGTACTCAACTGTTAGCCAATCTTTCATACCCTGGGTGGAAGGGTCGGGACATAGGCGACATTTTGTCGGTGGTGGTGCTCCAATATTGTCAATACTGCAACCTGAATTGGCGAAGCAAACCTCTCCAAAAGGGCATTGATTTGAGTCGCCAGATGTACATGGCTGCTTGCATCCGGTAATTACATCTTGGTAGTCTTTTCCACAAAAAGATTGATCAGACGGATCTCCAGTAAGAGCAGAGTTGCCACTATTGCTGGAGAGAGGATTGGAACCGTGTTTCAACATATCGATGGCCCAAAGCATGACGCCCTGAAAGCAATTGTCCTTGGCATAGTCACTTTTCCTATTGAAGGACACAGTGTTGTCGTAAGATATCAGCCGATTGCCATCTGTGACCATCACCATACTTTGAGTTTCATCGTCGTAGCGAATGTAGTCAAAGCTGCGTGTTGAAACGATGTCGGCAACTTCAAAGTAGGGAAGAAACCCATCAGTTCCTTCGCATCCTGCCTTTCCTGGACCTTCGAAAGGACAGCCAAGGTCGAGGCAATCGTCTTGAGTCAAAGTGTACGTGCGAGCATAAGAGCCAAGCCCCATCACTAAGTTTGATTTTTGAATGAAATGGGACATGTAATCCACAGCCTCATCGATCATACGCATGTCAGTGTGAGAGTATACTGTTTGCTGAGGGTCCCAACTCCCCCACATATCGTAAGCCATGACATTGAACCAATCGACATGTTCAGCGAGTCCAGCCAAGTCGAACCCCATCTCAAGCTTCGTGATATTTCCAGGTACCGCCACTGTGAGCTGATATGACTCTGGAGCTGAATTGAACGCTTCACGAAGCTCTTTCGTCATCAACACGTAGTTATCGTAGTCAGCTCGCTTTCCTCCTCTTTCCTTCAGACCTGGGTATTCCCAATCTAAGTCCAAACCATCGAATCCATAGGTGCGGAGGAATTGAACCACGCTCTTTGCAAATGTTTGGCGATTGGTCTTGGACCCTGCCATCTCACTAAATCGTTTCTGCATCGGACCGGGGTCGTTATGGCTCCATCCACCAACTGCAATCATAGTCTTGATGCCAGGATGACGTTGCTTGACAGAGTTAAATTCCTTGTAGAGAGGAACCTCATTCCCGAAAGTGCCATCCCATGCTTCCAAACGATAAGAGGAGTCAATAGAGGCAAAGGAGTACACGACATGGGAGTAGGGAGAGGCATCGAAAGTAGCAGTATTCATTGGCTGACAATTTTCATTACGGCTGTAGGAAAGAAAGGTGAAGAGATGGTCAGGCTTTGGCATTAAAGATTATTACACAAACACAAAGAGGGCAGAAACTTACTAAATGCTCCAACTCTGCCAATATCCCAAATTGACACTCATTTTCCTTTCCTGGTCGCAAACTTGCTCTACTGGAGCGGTAGGTGCACGAGTTGGACTATCAGTTCGACCAAAAGTGCTCACCAAGTAATCGATATCAACATCACCACACTGGGAAAATGCAAAGCACCCGAATCCTTCAGGGCACTCATCACCAGATGGACAGGCGATGGCGTTCTCACAATCTCCATCAATTTCTTCCACAGACACACCACAGAAAAAGGTTGACTTGACCAACTCAACGTCTTCAACACTGTAGTCAGTAAAAGAGGGGCGTCCAGCGGGAGATGGGGCCGAATTTGGGCTAGGAATTCCATTGTTGCATGCATACGCAAAGCATCCATGTCCATCAGGACACTCAAGAATATTTCCGGATGGACAGGGGGTGGCCCCGATAGGCACGCCATCGACGCATGAGTTATCCAACGTAGCCCAAGTTTCCGCACAGAAGTAATTTTTGTTGTTGTCGACAAGTGCTGGTTCATCAGATGTCGTTTCGTCGGGTGGAAGTAGAAATCCAACAAATTTGCCAGGATCAATTCTTTCATTGCAGCCCGTGAATGCAAAGCATCCTTCCGACTCTATACCACAATCCGTGGGTCCATTTGGACAAGGTGTGGCACCTTCACAATTCATCTTCAAAAATTGCATACTAGATCCACAGAAAAAGGTGCCTTTTACTTCTTCAGGGTCGGGCCCTCCACCCTCGATATTTGGATCCGATACGAACTCCCATGCTCCTCCACAGTTGGTGAAAGCAATGCATTCCTCACTCGAAGGGCAATCAGAACTTTCACCACTAGGGCAGGCTGTAGCATCGGCACAATCACCATCTACAGAGTTCCAATTGACACCGCAATAATATGTAGCCGCAAGGGAGTCGGCGTCAGGCAGTCCATTCTCATCCACTTTAATTTCTAACTTCTTTGTTGGTGCTAGAGTTGGGACCGGTTTGGTGGCTGGTTGGGGTTTGGGTCTTGCGGGTGTTGGACTGATTACAGGTTCACCATCACCACGGCAGCAAACTGTTCGAAGTTGATCGACTCCATTACGACATCCTTCGCTCCCCTCCTTGAAATTGTCCAAATAGTAGTTGTAAAGGTTGACACAAGTCGTCACACTTCCGTCCCAAATGACTTCCGCATTTAGGCCGTATTGACCAGGCAAGCACAAATTGCAATTGGCATTCGAAGTAGGATAAGGAGTCTGCTTAATGATAGGAGCCCCCGTCTGTGGAGGCATGGTGGGCGTCCCTGGCTCAACAGGTTTCCTCGTTGGTTCCTTCGTCGTGGGTGCTGGAGTAGGAAATTCACTGTACAAAAACTTGCTTGCATATTCCAAATCAGCATATGTCGGGAAATCCAAAGAGCGGAGGTAACTGACATACTCGGCACGATATTCTGCCGTCTCGAGTGGTCGTTGGGAGATAAGTTGGGAATCATCGTTCAGCACATTGAGGTTGGAACGATATACGAAATCTTGACTGTACGTGATCATAACACCATCTTTCGTCGCCTCTTGCAGGTTGCGACTTCCACGATTGAGTTCACCAACCACCATTGGATTAAATTCATGAGATGGTGCCAGATCTATGATAGGATTCTCGATCGTAACACTAACATCAAACACTTCTCTACGGAGTTGATCCACCTCCCCCTCTTTCACATCGTTGAAGAAACTCTCAATATAATTTTCAGTCATAATTCTCCAACGCTCTAATGCAGGATCGTCCAAGTTCTGAACTCCATAGAGAATAATTCGCACCATATCCTCACGGTAAGGACCAATCAATGGAAGTGTAGGCTCAGCAGTGGCAACATTACCACTTGCCGCCGGAGTAGTACCACCCTCTCCCACCGGTCCCGGCGTAGGACTACGACTCGGCTTCGAAGTCGTCGGATTAGCCGTGGGAACCAACCCCGGATAATTCGAATATCCCAACTCCTTCTTACAAGTCGCCACTCCCGAAATACACTTTAATCCATATAAACACAAGTTATCATCCCCCGATGGACAACGTTGCGCACAATTCGCTTGAGCATCGAACCAATCTAATCCACACCAGAATTCCATTTGCATACTTCCAAAGGGGATTGGTGCCCATGTTGGCTTTTTGGATGGGACTCCGGTTGGTTTGAGGGTTGTTGGTGCTGGTGTGGGTGTTCGTGATGGTTTGGCGGTGGTGGGGGTTTGTGTTGGGTTGTTGTTAATTGGTGCTGCGGCTGTTGTGATGATAACGAGTGAAGAAGATTAGTAAGAGTAATAATGAGTTGAACATGAAAAGTGTAAAAGTAGCACCTTGCCACTCTTTCATCAGTCAATAAATATCACTCAACAGCAAACAACATTACAATACTACTCACTCGAAGGCATCGGCGTAGGTTCCGGTGTAGGACTTCCCGTCATTCCCACAGCATTACAGTTCGTATACTCATGACAAGTCATGGGAGCAACACAATCCGAATCCCCATTCGGACAATGCCGTTCCTTGACACAGTTATTCGAAGCATCATTCCAATCGAGTCCACAGAATTGCATATTACGTTCATCAGTATCACTAATTGGAGGATTTGTCGGTTGGATTGTTGGTTCGGTATTATTGTCAAGTTCTTCAGCGGCAAGAAGTGCTTCTTCGTACTCTTTTTTGACAATGGCATTAATTTCACATTCTGGATTTTCAGCATTTACTGATACGAAACAAGTTTGACCATTGGGACATTCTTGATTGGTCCCTGTTCGACACCAACTCTGACTACTGCAATCACTCGCTGCCTGTTGAAATGTTGGTCCACAGAAATACGCACTTTCCATAGTTCCCGGATCAGGCAATTCTAATTCCTGTTCCGTGATTTCCAACTCATTGACATTGCTCAGTGGATTCGCCGATGGATCCGTCAGTACAAAGTACGAACACGGCATATCAATAAAGCAATATTGACCACTCGGACACGCCTCATCCGGACAATGCCTCCCAATCGCCTTCTCTCCACCCGCCTGACACGTCGCCAGAGCCTCCGGATAACTCGTCCCACAGAACATTTTGTCCTCCGCCGTATTATACGCTGGATTCTGCGATAGGGAGTAAGTGGGCACTTGGATGTTGGCGATGGTGCGCGCATCGCAGGGAGTGTTGGCGAAGCAAGTGTGTCCTGGGAGGAGGCATTCGTCGTCGCTGCTGGAGGGGCACCATTGGCGGTCGGCGCAGGTGTCGGTTTGGATGTCGGCGAAGGAGGAGCCGCAGAAGAATTGGTATTTGAGGTTGGGGTCGGTTGCGAGGGCTGTGGTTGATTTAATGGTGGTGGATAGGAGGAGGAGGAGGGTGGAGAGGTGTAGGTGGAGTGCAGCCATCGTGTCTTGTGTATTATGGGCTCAAGATGTGTGTATTATTTTGATGATGATCTATGATGATGATGATGCGCTGATGATAGTATTGCATTCAGAACAACTGGATATGATTAGTCAGTAACGCAGCCACCCACCAAGCATTGATGCTAAGATGATATTGTGATGAATGGCTCGGCTGGCTTCTTTGCCACGAAAGGAGGCTGCTTTCGGCTTTGGTTTGGAAAAGGATGGGCTGATCTGCACTTCAAAATTGTTGTCACATCACCATGCAAATTTCTTGGGCCAATGCTTGATTAGGTTATACCCACTTTCTTTATTGGATCTCATTAGCAAAAGTGTGCAAAAAAGAGTTGGTAAATTATTTAGGTTAACTCTGCTTGTGATAAAATAAGATGTTAAGAAAGTGCTGAGTCCCACCAGCGGCCGGCCGCCAAGTTGATACATTTACTTGTCTCTCAGTCAACGAGAAGAGCAGACTGAATTGTAGCGACAATCATCGGTGGAGTCGCTCTGACTAGAGGGGACACCACTTGGCCAGAGCTCCCTTTGGCACACGAGACGAAGCATCGGTAAATACTTTCTACTCCATTCGTTGTTTCACAAAGAGTAAGAGTATGAATAGGCGTTAGGCGTTGCCTTGGCGTTGAAAAGTTGCAGGATTGAGAAGTTACCGATCCCATGTCGCCGCAGTGGCAGGCGAATGGGATCGACCAATATAGAGCTCTCTGTTTTCTTTAAATGCGTGCCTACTTAGATATATCCTGATGCTCTTCCGTACATTCTCCTTCAAATGAGTGCTTTTGGTCGAGCCATACGTTTCGCACTGCTTCTACTTCTACTATGATCTTTACTTTTGCTTTTGCAACTCTTTATTCATGTCAGTATCAGTTCTTGAACTTTCACTTAAGATTGAGTCAACTTCAACTTCTTTTCATGCTTCAATTCGGTCATTATATGCATAACTTCGCCGCAGTAACAGTTGGGGGTGCTCTAATCTCCTCAGCTCAAGATTCACGAAGAGAGAGAGAGAGAGAGATTGTTTACCACAGCTAGCGATCGCCACGCCGGAGACGCCCAACACTTCTTCACTCTTCAGTCTTGCATAGGCCGTGCGAAAGAGCCTATTAAATTTGAAATGAAAATGAAGGCCTATGCGTTCTAGAGAAACTTTCGACTTGAGGGAATTGCGACTCGGGCTCGATTTCCAAGTATCTGTTCCTGGGTCTTGGTGCCCCTCCCCACTCTGCGAGTCTTGATAGTGCCGGAGAATAGAGTCTGGGAGGAAGGTGGGCTTCTGAACCAGCTAATACTGCTAATATGTGATGCGATGATGATTCATTGGTCAAGGTGTAATTAGGAATACAAGTTTCGTTACTGCCATGAAATAATCGAGTAGAGGCAGATGCTGCGTTTCTTTGTCATCGATTTATCACATGTTCCCCTCATCCTAAAATATAAACGTCACGTAATACAATGGAAAGTGAGTCTCTTTTTAATCACATTAATATTTATTCCACCAAGATACTGCGTATTATTCTTTCCCCTGATTTGTTAAACTTCCAGTTACACAGCAGATCTACTTTTCTCTCCCCCCCCCGACTTGCTACACTTGAACAGACCTAGTTAAAGCGGCACTTTGGAACCCAAGGCAATTTCTCTTTGCAGCACTTTTC
>Ga0209652_1002362_pt1 | contig 14620 bp, 12 predicted proteins | sample SaaInl74LU_5_DNA_FD_184641 | JGI IMG/M metagenome (GOLD analysis project Ga0209652, IMG submission 184641) | Marine microbial communities from expanding oxygen minimum zones in the Saanich Inlet - ESP_74LU_5_DNA (SPAdes) (version 2) | ecosystem: Environmental > Aquatic > Marine > Intertidal zone...
CAATTAAGTTCCATTGGAAAAATGGTACAGTTCACCAACTCACGATTGAAAGTCGAGTTGAAACAGCCTTTTGATGAAGAATTGATTGTCGCTCGAGAAAAAGTAAAGGCATTTAAAGAATGGCTGGAAGGGTAATAGCAGGAATTCAAATAAATCAGCGTAACTTTAATAAAAAAGTACTTTTTTCAATACCGCGAGATGAAAAATACAGTTTTAATGGCTTTGGTTTTTATGACCATACTTTTGTCCTCGAAGGATGGCTTTGGACAGGAAAAGTGGGAAAAGGAAAGTCGGATTAATTCTGAAGAGGTGCCCGTAATCTCTCTGGTATTCGTCGACTCATTGAATTTTACACGCAAGGTGAAGTGGTACAGGGAAGAAGGACTGGCTGGCGTTAGTATTGAAGCAAAGTCAAAGAAGGAAGGGCAGAAAATAAGCGTTGAATTTGATTCCACCGGAAACATAGAGGATATTGAAATTCAAGTCGAATGGAAAACATTAAGCGACGGACTAAAAGATAGAATTAACACTCAGTTAGACCAAGAGTGCCTCAGACATAAGATACAAAAGGTTCAAATACAATATTCCGGAGAACCAACCGCCCTTTTAAACAAAATGAATAACGGCAATCAATCAGGAGCGGTGAAAACTAATTACGAATTGGTAATAAAGTGTAAAACGACCGATGGTGTTGCGCTCTACGAATATTTAGTGTCTTATGAAGGTCAGGTGATTAAGCGGAATAAAATTATTTTCAAAAACGCGAGTAACCTTGAATACTAAAATTTGCTTTTGGTTAATTCTGACACTTGTTTTAGGGTGTTCGCAAGGTGTCTTTGCACAGTCGACATATCAGTTTGGTCTGTTGCCGTCTATCAATACCAATAAAAAATTGAAAAAGGACTGGTCTATCAACTCCAAATTGGAGTCACGGATTCTATTTCAAGAAGGGGTCTTTGGAGGTGCAAACGCGACAAGTGTGCAGTATGTTCTTACAGATATTTCAATGATTGGAGCAAAAAAATTGGTCTAAGCGGTAAGTTTTCTGCGGGTTATTTAATTCGGTTTAGAGAAAATGAGCTCGTTCACAGGGTGATACAACAATACAGCTTCATTCAAAAAATGAGCAGCTTCAGGCTCGCTCATCGTTTGGTTACAGATCAAACTTTTTCAAAAAGTGAACCAATGGAATTCCGATTGCGGTATCGCTTAAGTGCCGAAATACCATTAAACGGACAGTCTGCCGATCCAAAAGAGTTTTATATCAAAATAAATAACGAATACCTCAATAGCATAAAAGAGAATAAATACGACCTCGAATTAAGGCTCGTTCCGCTTCTAGGGTATGCAGTAAATCAGAATAATAAGTTAGAGGTTGGAATGGATTACCGAGTGCGATCTTTTTTGTTTTCCCCTTCGCGACATAACACTTGGCTAAGTTTTAATTGGTTTATTGAACTTTAATTGAGTTGAATCGTTTACTTCTCAAACCGCTTGATGTCCACCTCGGCGTCTAAGGGTGCTTTTTTGAGGATATAGTCTACCATTTCTTTACTCAGCATAGGTGCTAGCATGTATCCTTTTGCTCCCAACCCATTAAAGATGAAAAGGTCATTGTTTTGAGGGTGTGTCCCCATCAAAGGTCTTCTGTCCATCGTTGTTGGTCGAATACCAGCTTGCTGATCGATGATTTCAACCTTTTCTTCCGTGAGGTGAGTTAAGTTTTCCAAAATTGTTTGTCTTCCTTCTAAAGTCGGCTCTAAAGAGGGATTATTCCAATCATACGTTGACCCAATTTTAAAGGCGTTTTGTCCAACTGGCAGAACGAAGCATTTTCGGTTTATAGACTCGTTTTTAGGTAGGGAATCAGACTTGATTGTCAATGTTTCACCCTTTGTTTGTTGCAAAGGAAGGTAGTTAAAGAATGGGTTTTCTGGATTCAAATAACCCTCACAAAAGATAACAGCATTAAATGGTTTTCCATCATAGCTTTTATTGCTAATTAATTGATAGTCAAATGATATGTTGCGAATTTCAGCGTGATTGGCAACAAAGGTTTTAGCAGCGGAAAGAAATGGAATTGTTTCAATATAGGCGGATTGTTTTACCCGACCTGAACCAAACTTGTTGATTGCTCCATTGTAATTACCATCCTCTGTGGTGGTTAATTCCATGTAGTTTTGAAATTCAGGAAGGTTTTGCTTTTTCAACCATAAATTTCGCTCATCCTCAGTCGAAAACATTCTTCTAATGGTGATCGGGTGGAAAAAAGAGTTTTCAGTTGCCATTTCCAGTTCTTTATAAAATGAAATCAACATGGGCATAAACGCGTCCACACGCCAACTTTTAGTCATGCGTCTAAAAACAAGTGGATTGATCATTCCAGCGGCAACAGCAGAACTGTGGTTCACTTGATTGTCGTATACGATTACGGGCTGATTTTGTTCAATCAAACGAATCGCGACAGACAACCCAGCTAGTCCGGCACCAACAATAATAAAGGGCTTTTCAGACGACATACATTTCCTTTCTGCAAAATTACAACAAAGTGTTCGCTCGCGAATGAAACTGTAAAAAGAAGACTATTTTTCTTTCGAGCTGAAAGAAATTTTTCGCGACAATCCTGAAGAAGGCCGTTCGATAATTCGATAAAAAATATAAGATCCTACAATGGAAAGTAAGATGGCCGCTATAACAAGGAGACTTTTTGTAATGTCCGATGAAATGCCTTTCGTTGTGAAGTAAAGAAATGAACCACCAATTGCTCCGTGTACCAAATACAAGGAGTACCCCATTTTTCCAAGACGTGCAACCAGATTTTTTTCTCGAACGGGAATTCGGATGACCAACAACGTTAACAACATATAGAGGGCTGTGGCTAGGTCAAAAAAGTAAGCGATGTAAGGGAGTAAAATCGCTAAAAGAACAAGGTTAAACACATGTTTGCCGAAATCGGTGTAGTAATGAAGGTAGATTAGAATTCCAAAGATAAATACAGGGGCGTAGTGAAAAACAAGCCGTAAATCCGTAATGAAAATTCCTGTACAAGTGAATAGAACAATGGTGGTGAATCGCGTATAGGCGCTTTTTGAGATCAAAAGGGGAAAAATCAACGCGATTAGAATGTAGAACTGAAATTCAAGTCCGAGTGTCCAGTAAACTTCGTTAAACCAATGGTAATCGGTGAAGGGAATAGTATATGTGAGGTGATGCAATATTCGAATCGGGTCAATAGAAAATGCAGCTCCTTCCTTGAGTGCCCACAGTAGTGCGATTGCTATGTAAATACTCATCGAAGCGATGTAGGGAATTTCAATTCGCACCCACCTTCTTGCTAGAAATGGTCCAATTTTATTCAGTTTAAAATGGTTTCGATGCATCGAAAGCATGATTACAAAACCAGAAAGGGAGAAGAAGATAAAAACAGAAGAAGGTAAAATAGACCCTGCAGTTTTCAGTGCGTGACTACCTTCAAACAAAACTCCGTTGGCATCTTGATGAAAAATAAAATGGTAAATACAAACCAAAAGCGCTGTTCCGCCTCTAAGGAAATCTATGGAGTGATTGTATTTGTTCTGCACCTTGATTGAATTCGCTTTCATTACCATGGGAGAACCCAAGGTTTCGACATCGAAAATACGTATTTCAGGTAGATTAGCCCTTTTTTGTTTCAGACCAATAATTTCCTTTCCGAAGTAGATTTAGTCCTTTGGGTGCTTAATCATTGTGTGATAGTGTCGCTTAATCTTTTCCTGCGGAAAGCGCAGCATAAACATCCAATATGCAGTAAGATTTGCCATGTTTACTCTGAAATAACTGTTGTTTTCATACTTTCTCGCCGATACAATGACTGATTTTGGGATGATGTGAAACTTGGTTTTTTTCTTTGCACGCCGTATCAAATCAAAGTCCTCCATAATTACATACGATTCATCAAACTTGTTTAACGACTCGAAAAACGACTTAGTTACAAATAGAGTTTGGTCACCGCCACGACAGAACATACGGTTGAAACGGGTAAAGTAGGCATTGAAGCGAAGGGAACGACTTTCCTTGTCGAACTTAAACCGATAACAACCAATTTCAGCACCTTGAGAAAGCAGCTCCTGAATGTCTGATATGTAGCTGGGTAAAACCTGAACGTCGGCATGGACAAAATATAAATTATCGTGTTTGGCGTGATTTGCTCCAATATTCATTTGAACGGCACGACCGCTTCTGGACGCTTCGATTACTCGGGCACCGAATTCAGACGCAATAGCTACTGTACTATCTTGGCTTCCACCATCAACGACAATAACCTCTAATTCAGTATCTTTAGTTCGATGCGTAAGAATAGTTTGAACGGTACGTCCAATGAATAACTCTTCATTTAGGGTAGGAATAATTACAGATAACTTCAACAAAATCTCATAAATTAAAGGTACTATGAAAACATACGAAATTAAATCGATTCTGGTTTTGGCCTTAGGGGTTATTCTGCTATTTTCTTGTGGTCACACCAATAATGCAAACCAGGCGGGGATGCTTATCACATCAAATCCTACAGATGGACAAAGTGATCCAAAAATGGAAGCGGATACTACGAACGTTCACGACCATGTTATTCTGAATAAACTACTTAGGAAATATGTAAGTGCTGAGGGAATAGTTGATTACAAAGGTTTCATAAATGATTCGTTGGAGTTTAATAAGTACCTAAACCTCCTTGCACTCAACCCTCCGAAAAAAAAATGGACGGATGACCAAGTAAAGGCCTATTGGATCAATGCATATAATGCCTATACAGTGCAACTCATTATACGTGGTTACCCTGTAAAATCGATTAAAGATTTGGGCGGAAGCGTTTATAAAGTGAACACTCCATGGGATCAAAAATTCATTCATATTGGTGATGAAGTTTATGATTTGAACAATATCGAACACGGGATTTTACGGAAGGATTTTGAAGAACCACGAGTGCATTTTGCGGTGAACTGTGCAAGTGTTTCCTGTCCAAGATTGAGAAATGAGGCTTATTTAGCAGAAAAGCTAGACAGTCAACTCGATGATCAAGCGCGTTTGTTTATAAACTACAAACCAAAGAACAACATTACCGCTGAAAAAGCGGAACTTTCGAAGATTTTTTCGTGGTTTCGAGGCGACTTTAAAAAAACAGGAACTGTGATTGATTTCATTAATAAATACTCAGATGTTCAGATCTCAGACGCTACGGAAATCACCTACTTGGATTACGACTGGAACTTGAATGAATAGAGCCCTAGAACGCCTCACCAATCGTGATATAAAAGCCTGAACTTTCCCTTGAAAAAGCATAATCAATCCGTAGATTAATCTTTCGTTCTTGATCAATTTGAAAACGCAGGCCCCCACCAGCGGTAGTTCTTAAGTATTTGGCTTCTAAATGGGCAATGCGATCCGCAACGACGGCATTTCCAGCGAAAGCTACAAGGCCAATCCTCCAAAAAACATGTGTGCGGTATTCAAATTGCCACCCAATAAGTTGTTGGTCTCGGTAGCGTCCTTCTAAATAGCCCCGCATTCGTTGGTTTCCTCCCATTTGAGAAAGATGAAAGAAGGGAACAGCTCCTTGAGAGAGTCTAGCGTAAGCCTGAACAGCTAAAACACGATCTTTTTTAAACCCGATGTATCTGCGTGCATCAATCCAATTCATATCATAGACGTAACTACTACCAATCGATTTACCAAAACGCAAGTAGGAGCCCTCGATATACCATCCTTTCGTAGGATAAAAAACACTGTTTCGAGTATCCCACTTAACAATCGCACCAAGTCCAGAAATGCGTCCTCCAGCGAACCCAGCAACCAATTCTTGTTCGAGAATCCCTCCATTTTCGACACGTGTAATATTGAAATCGTCGTAGGAATATTTTATGCCGCCGTAAACTTGTTTCCAAACCCTTCGTGTAAATTCCGCTCGAACCCTCGGAAATGTGACGTCATACGTTTCCTCATCGGAAGTTGCATTGCCGTTTCCGTAGTAACGATAAAAGTATTTGTAGAAACCCAATTCTCCCTTGGCTTGGTAATCATTTCCATGAAACCAAATATCAAAAGGTGTGTATAGTAAAATTTGTTTTTCAAGTGTATAAGCTCCACCCAGGGTCACTTGAGAGGGGCGAAGCAAACTGTCGTATGGGTTTGTTTTAAACGAAAGAATACTGGCCGCACCAAATCCAAGGCGGGTTTCTGGAGCATAAAAAACTACGGGAAGTCCAAAAAAGCGCGTTCTGTAACGGGTAGAATCTGTTTGGGCTTGCGTATTCGAAGCGAACAAAACAAGGAAGAACACGAATATGATAAGCCGAAACATAAACCAAAGGAACGAAATCTGTTTTGATATAATAGATCAAAAACCGAAGTGTTAGAGTTATAGACTCCCGTTTTTTGTTTTCAAATGAGCTCTTTTAGATTTCTTCAAGCTGAGTAATGTAGTATTTTTACGTTTAGACTCAAGCTACATTAAAGATGAAATTCATTACTTCCCTAGGCTTCCTGATTCCATTTACTTTTTTTGCACAACAAGAACTTATCATCGTGGACTGCTTTTCGGGGGAACCCATGCCTTTCGTTAAGGCGCTTCCTCAAAATAGTAACCCTGTTTTTTCAGATATCGACGGATATATTTCAGTTCCAGAAAGCACAAACAAACTAACACTAAGGTTTTTGGGTTATCATGATACAATCATTGATCTTAAAATCGCAGGAATTGACACAATATGCCTGGAGCCAAAAGCACAAATTCTTCAAGAGGTGGTGGTTAAACCTGGAGAAAACAGGGCACATCGGATTATTAACGAAGCGATAGCACGAAAAAAAGAAAACCACCCTCTAAGGAATGATGCTTTCACTTACGAAAGTTATAGTAAGTTCGTTTTTGATCCAAACGACGCGTTTAAAGAACAATTGAAGGTTGCAAAAGAGGATGACAGCTTGAGAAAGAAAGTGTCCAACTTCGTCGAAAATCAACACTTATTCCTCATTGAAAGTGCCTCGGAACGAAAGTTCATTCCTCCAGCGAAGGACCGCGAAGACATTACGGCTTATAGGGTATCTGGGCTCAATCTTCCCATTTTCTCGACCTTTGCGCAAAGCACCCAGTCTTTTCATTTTTATGACGATGAAATTGCACTTTCCGGTAAGAAATACATCAGTCCGCTTTCTTCAGGGGCAACCAGACGCTACCTATTTCAACTCGAAGACACAACTTTTGTAGGAAGTGACACCACGTTTACTATCTCGTACCGTCCTCAGAAGGGCAAGTCCTTTGACGGTTTAGAAGGACTGTTGTACATCACCACAAATGGGTTTGCTGTTGAGAAGGTCATTGCGGAACCATACAGCGATTCCGAAAGTCCAACACACACCAAAATAGTTCAAGAGTATACCCTTGTCGACGGAAAAAAATGGTTTCCAAATAAGCTAAGCACAGAAATCAATTTTCGAATAGCCGAAGGAAGTTCAGGCGGGAATGAAAACATACAGGGAATAGGTCATACGTATATTGAAAATGTGCAACTCAATCCCGAGGGACTCAGAAAAAGAGGCTTTGGAAATGTTTCAATCTCCACCAATATTGGCGCAGAAAATACGGCTGAGAGCGTTTGGGAAGAAAAGCGCATAGCACCTATTTCTGAAAAAGAGAAAAGTACTTATCAAAAATTAGACAGCCTCGCGAAAGAGCATGATTTAGATAGAATGGCAAAGGGTTTCCTTGCACTTACAACAGGTAAATTTCGCATAAAACCGGTAAATATTTGCCTTGATCGCTTGTTGGATTTTAATAGGTATGAAGGACTCCGTCTTGGAGTGGGCTTGGAAACATCTGATTTGGTTCTAAAAAACGCCACAATCGGCGGGTATTTTGCCTACGGAATACGCGATAAAGATTGGAAATATGGAGGGTACACGAGCTATTTTTTCAATCGTAGAAAAGGCTTGGAGTTAACGGCCCGTTATCAACAAGATCTTCTTCACAGAGGGGGGTATGATTTTACGCCACAATCGGGAGCTTTACTTACGAACAGCACCCTGCAAGATTTATTTCGCAGTTACATGGAAAGGCAACGGCTTGCAGAATTGAAACTTTCGTACAGTCCACTTGGCAACTTGCACCTTCATGTAGCTGGAAATTACCAACGAATAGAGTTCATGTCTCCTTATGAGTTCGTTTTTGAACAAGATCCAGAAAATGGTATCGCACATTTAGATGTGGCAGAAACTTCATTAGAAATTCAATGGAACATTCGAGAAAAGGTAATGCTACTGGGAAGCCAGGTTTTTTCAGAAGGGACTAAATTTCCAAGGGTTACGGTGAAAGTTGCAAAAGGATGGAAAGGTATTGGAAGGGCGTCACTGGATTACATCCGCATGAATTTAAATGTGCAACAAACGCTTTTATCAAAAAGATGGGGTGGTATTAGTTGGGCGGTTACCGGTGGACAAACGTTTGGGGAGGTGCCGCTTTATCTGAAACAGGTAGTCATAGGGACCCGACAAGATTGGAATGTTGAGGTGTTAAACACCTTTCAAACGGCATTCCCGGGCGAATTCTATCATGACCGTCAAGCAGCGTTGTTTTTCAAATATACGTTTCCAAGAATTCACACAAAAGCAAACTGGAACGAACCACAATTTGCGTTGTATCATGGGTTGGGAGTGGGAGATTTTGCAACACCAAACCAGCACACCTTTGAGTTTGAAACGATGCACCGTGGCTTCACAGAAACAGGCTTGATTCTAAACAACATGTTCACCAGTGATTTTTATGGGATTGGTCTTGGAGGGTTTTACAGATACGGTGCTTATTCAAATTCCGACTGGAGAAAAAATATAGTTCCAAAAATCACCTTGAGTTTCATTTTTTAGCACACTAAGTAATAGCCAGTGTCAGCACACTAATTTGAATGTCAGGTTTTTTAGCGCGAATCGAGTGAACCAATGCTTCTACAGTCGAGCCAGTCGTGATCACATCATCAACAATAGCAATGTGGTTGTACTGTAAGATTGAATCCGTAACTGTAAAAATGGAATCCACATTGTCCCAGCGCTGGAACCTACCCTTACGCGTTTGTGATTTATTGTTAGAATTGCGCTTGAAGGCTTCCTTGTCAATGGGTAGGTTCGTGGTCTCTGCGATACCAATTGCTAGTGCGAGACTTTGGTTGTATCCGCGTTGAAACTCTTTCATGGGGTGCAGCGGAACAGGCATCAGAACCTCAATTCCCTTGTATTTTTCCGACTCAGAAACTCGCTTTCCTATACGTTTTCCGAATACGGTTCCAATGGAGGCCGCGTGCTTATACTTCAGCTGAAAAAGTAAGGATTGAATCACCGATTTCTTTTGAAAATAGTACAACGCAAAAGTCGAAGCAACTTGAATTCTTCCCCAAAAAAGTTTATCAAACTCAGAATCCTCTTCAAATAAGTGATACGAAGTTTCCGTTAATTGAATATCGCAAAGAGAACAAATGTGTTGTTCAGAAGTTGTTAACTCCGTTTCGCAAACAAGACATTGTTCGGGGTAGACTAGGTGAAGAAAATCTTCCCAATATTTAGTTAACGTTGCAGAACTTTTTTGCGGCATTTCTGGTGGTTTTGGAGCACATTATTTTTGAATACTAAATATAATGAACAATCGGCTGTTTAAAATAACAATTTTAGTGTATTGACAAAGGGGAAAAAGGCAGTTAAATTTATAGAACCGTCTTTATAACGCACCGAATATAGCGAGTAGACGAATAAAGAAAAATTATCGACAAAGTTAGTCGACAACACTGTGAATATCTTTCTGGATCGTGTTGAAAATTTTGCTAACGACTGTCTGTAAAGGGATTCGCAAACCCAATGTTAATAACGTTATGAAATTGTGAATTTCTTTAATTGGTAGAAGCGAGTTTTTTGACAAAATTTGTATACCTCTTGTGAGTGAGTTAACTGCATATAAAGCGTCAGATTTAATATAGAGGAAACATAGGATTTATTGACCCAAAAAAGCGAAAAACAGACGTTTTTTGTTAGGAATATATACGTTAAAAATTTTAATAAAATGGCACAATTAGAACCAATCTTGGAGGAGAATAAGAACAGATTTGTACTCTTTCCAATTAAACACGACGATATCTGGTCTTTTTACAAGAAAGCAGAGGCAAGCTTTTGGACAGCAGAAGAAATCGACTTGCAACCTGATATGGTTGACTGGGAGACCAAATTAAACGACAATGAGCGTCATTTTGTGAAGCACATATTGGCATTTTTCGCTGCTTCAGATGGAATTGTAAATGAAAACTTAGCTGAAAATTTTCTTTCTGAAGTACAGTATACAGAAGCCAAGTTTTTCTACGGATTTCAAATCGCAATTGAAAACATTCACTCAGAAACATATTCGTTGTTGATTGATACCTATATCAAAAACACAGAAGATAAAAACAATCTTTTCAACGCGATCGAAACATTGGACTGCGTTCGTAAAAAAGCAGATTGGGCACTTCGTTGGATTGAAGAAGGTTCTTTCGCAGAAAGATTGGTTGCGTTCGCAGCAGTTGAGGGGATTTTCTTCTCAGGATCATTTTGCTCTATCTTCTGGTTGAAAAAACGAGGGTTGATGCCAGGACTTTCTTTCTCAAATGAGTTGATTTCTCGAGATGAAGGTTTGCATTGTGACTTCGCATGTTTGTTGTACAACAATCACGTTGTAAATAAGCTGTCAAAAGACGAAATCAAAACAATCATTTTAGATGCCGTTGAAATAGAGAAGGAATTTATTTTGGACGCGCTTCCAGTAAAATTGATTGGAATGAATAGCGATTTGATGTCACAGTACATTGAATTCGTTGCTGACCGTCTATTGTTGGAGCTTGGAAACGAGAAAGAATTCAACGTGTCAAATCCATTCGACTTTATGGAAATGATTTCTATTCAAGGTAAAACAAACTTCTTTGAAAAAAGAGTTGGAGAATACCAAAAAGCTGGTGTATTGAACAGCGACAACAATCAAACGTTCAGCATGGACGAAGATTTTTAAAATTATTATAAGACAAGTAACAACCATAAACACCCCCCTGCGCCCATGTATGTAGTTAAAAGAGATGGAAGAAAAGAGGCCGTGAAATTCGACAAAATCACAGCTCGCATCGTGAAAATGTGCTACGGACTCGATCCGTTAGTATCACCAGAAGCCGTTGCAATGAAGGTTATTGAAGGATTGTTCGATGGAGTCACAACGACACAATTGGATAACCTTGCAGCCGAAGTAGCAGCAGCAAAAACAATAGACCACCCAGATTACGCCCTATTGGCTTCTCGTATTGCAGTTTCTAATCTGCACAAAGAAACCAAAAAGACGTTCTCAGACGTAATGACCGATTTGTACGAATACATAGATCCAAAGACAGGGGAAAATGCAGCGCTTCTTGCAAATGATGTGTTCGATATCATCATGGAGAATAAAGATCGTTTGGATTCAAGTATTATTTATGATCGAGATTTCCGTTACGATTACTTCGGGTTTAAAACATTGACGCGTTCATACCTTCTAAAATTAGATGGAGCAATCGCAGAGCGTCCGCAACAAATGTTGATGCGTGTTGCTGTTGGTATTCATAAAAACGATATCGATTCGGCGATCAAAACGTATAACTTGATGTCGGAAGGTTGGTTTACACACGCAACACCAACATTATTCAACGCAGGTACACCGAAACCACAAATGTCTTCATGCTTTCTTTTAACAATGAAAGAAGATAGCATTGGAGGGATTTATGACACATTGAAAAACTGTGCGCAAATTTCTCAATCTGCCGGTGGGATTGGATTGGCGATTCACAACGTTCGTGCGACAGGATCCTACATCAAAGGGACAAACGGAACATCCAATGGAATCGTTCCAATGTTAAGAGTTTATAATGACACAGCTCGTTACGTAGACCAAGGGGGAGGAAAACGTAAAGGGTCATTTGCAATGTACATTGAACCATGGCATGCAGACGTGTTTGATTTCCTTGATTTGAAGAAAAATCACGGTAAAGAAGAACAAAGAGCTCGTGATTTATTCTACGCTTTATGGATTCCAGATTTGTTCATGAAACGTGTGAAAGAAAATGGAGATTGGACTTTAATGTGTCCACACGAATGTCCAGGTCTTTCTGACACGCATAGTGCAGAATTTGAGGCGCTTTACACGAAATACGAAACAGAAGGTAAAGGGCGTAAAACAATCAAAGCTCAAGACCTTTGGTTTAAGATTCTAGAGTCTCAAATTGAGACAGGAACACCTTATATGTTGTACAAAGACGCTGCAAACGCAAAGTCGAACCAACAAAACCTTGGTACTATCAAGTCTTCAAACTTGTGTACAGAAATCATTGAGTACACTGCACCAGATGAGGTGGCAGTATGTAACCTTGCTTCTTTAGCACTACCAAAATACGTAACAGAAGAAGGTGAGTTTGATCACGATAAACTTTTCGAAGTAACGTATCAAGCGACATTGAACTTGAATAAAATCATTGATGGTAACTTTTACCCTGTCGAAGAAGCACGTAACTCTAATGTTCGTCACCGTCCAATCGGATTGGGTGTTCAAGGATTGGCTGACACGTTTATCTTGATGGGATTCCCGTTTGAGTCTGCCGAAGCAAGAACGTTGAACCGTGAGATCTTTGAAACGATTTATTACGCATCTATGACAGCTTCGAAAGATTTGTCTAAGGTAGATGGACCATACGAATCGTTTGCAGGTTCACCAACGTCAAAAGGTATTTTCCAATTCGATCTTTGGGGAGTAACTCCAACAAATCGTTGGGAATGGGATGTGTTGAAAGAAGAGGTAAAAGAGCACGGTGTTCGTAACTCATTGCTACTTGCCCCGATGCCTACAGCTTCTACGGCGCAAATCCTTGGGAACAACGAATGTTTTGAGCCTTATACTTCAAACATCTACACAAGACGCGTACTTTCTGGTGAATTCATCATCGTGAATAAGCACCTTTTGAAAGATTTGGTAAAAGAAGGACTTTGGACAAAAGATATGCGTCAAAAAATTATGATTGCAAATGGTTCTGTTCAAAACATTCAAGAAGTTCCACAGCGTCTAAAAGACCTTTACAAAACGGCTTGGGAGATTTCTCAGAAAGCAATTATTGACTTGTCAGCTGATCGTGGAGCATATATTTGTCAGTCTCAGTCATTGAACATCTTCATGGAGAACGCAAACTTTGGAAAGTTGACATCAATGCACTTCTACGGATGGGAAAAAGGATTGAAAACAGGAATGTATTACCTCAGAACGAAGGCGGCAACAGATGCAATTAAGTTCACAGTAGATAAAAACGTTGTTGCAGAGCCAACAATCAAGTCAATCGAAGAAGCACAAGCTGAAATGGCGTGTTCTATCGACGACCCAGACAACTGTGAAGCTTGCGGAAGTTAAAATACTTCTAACGGGTAAAACCGAAAAAAATCTTGTATAGGTTAATAATTGTGCCGAAATAATTAATCGCAAGTAAAAGCCCTGAACTCCGAATCTTTTCGGTTGGTTCAGGGCTTTTTTAGTACATTTAATTGAATAAAATGAAATTATATATGAAGTACATATTCATGTTAGCCGCAGCTTTACTTCTTACATCTTGTGGAGGGGAATCGCCTGAAGAAGCAGCAAAAGAAATTTGTGAATGCTACAATGAGGCCATGGCAATTTCCGAGAAGTTGGGTAGTTCTGAGTCATCAGAAGATCTAATTCAACTTTCCAATCAAATGAATGAAGCAATGGTAAAAGGAGATAAGTGCAAAGCTGAATGGGACAAGCAATACAATGGAAATGTGGACGTCGAAGCATTCAAAAAAGAACTCAAAGAAGAAAACGAAAAAGTATACAACATGCTCAATGAACGCGGGATGTTCAAGAATTAGTAGAGCAAAAAAAAGTAGGACAAACGCCCTACTTTTCTTCTACTTTTAGAAAAGATTATTTCTTCACAATACGATACTGAACCGATTGTTGAACAGTGTTTTCGAGATTCAAGATGTAAATACCCGAACTCAAAGATTCAATGTTTAGAGAGTTTGTTCCTTTAGAAAGTATCCAAGATTGAACAATTTTACCCTTTGCATCGTAAAGTACACCATTGACATTGTCTAAGTTATTCGTCAAAACAACATCAATGAAATCAGTTGCTGGGTTTGGATAGACTGAAACACCATCAAAAGCAATTTCACTAATTCCCGCGCAACTTTCAATTATAAAACTAGCAGCAACGGAGTTAGAACAACCTGCACTATCAACAATAGAGTAAGTTACCGTCTCGGTTCCTACAGAAGTTGCCGAAGGGTCGAACATGTTGCCTGAAACACCATTTCCAGAATAAGATCCTCCAACGGGAACTCCATTCATAGTGAATGCGCTGGCCTCCAAACAGACAGTATCCCCAGTAAAAGTTACACTAGGCAGTGCGTTGACAACTAAATTCGTCTCAACGATACTGTCGCATCCGTTAACCGTTTGAAGTGAGTCTAAGTATACTCCTGCTGTATACTGTAAGCCACCACCAACAAAAATGCTGTCTCCTTGACAGATCGCAGCAGTTGTTTGTAAAAATGATGG
>Ga0209652_1002363_pt1 | contig 14614 bp, 10 predicted proteins | sample SaaInl74LU_5_DNA_FD_184641 | JGI IMG/M metagenome (GOLD analysis project Ga0209652, IMG submission 184641) | Marine microbial communities from expanding oxygen minimum zones in the Saanich Inlet - ESP_74LU_5_DNA (SPAdes) (version 2) | ecosystem: Environmental > Aquatic > Marine > Intertidal zone...
TGGACATGGTTAAAGCGAATAATTGGAATACGAGATGCTAGTGTTACAGAAGAGAAGAGCGATTAGAATGATAGCGTCATACTGATAGTCTTAAGATTTAAAGTTGTTGATGTTGTGATTCATCTTCTTTCCTATGATAAATCTACTTCAAGTGTTCTGTAAGCCATCTCTATGTCTCTTTCAAGATCAATCCATTTACTGCTCCCTTTCGGCACGCCACCATCTTTCAGCGATCGTTCTGCCTCTTCAACCACCCTCATCAATCCATCATCTTCCATCAGCCCCAATTGTGTTGCTCTTGCTGCAGCCCCAACATATGTTCTGAAAAAGACTAGGGGTCTGCCATTAATCAGCTTTGGGGAAGGTATTGGAATGCCCGACGGTGGATAGGAAGAAGGAGGATCCATAGATACAACATGAAGAAATACCGCCTTGACAACTTCTGGATACTCTCGAAGCATAGTTTCGCCAGCTTCTTGGTCAAGCTCTCCCGTGTCTCCAACATAAACATACTGAAGTATCTGCCCAGTGGGATCCTGCTCAATTAATCTCTCAAAGTTGTTAAATTTCCTCAATCCCTTCCTATCTTGAATAATCCATTCCGACACAGACCCATATAACACTGGGCCTATACCCCAATCTTTCACTTCTGACATTTCACCAGTTCTGCGTAATGCCTTTGCCAACTTTGACCCCTCTTTAATTTCTAGAGCTGCCTTGAACTCCTCTGCACGAGCCGTCAACACGGCAACTTTTGGTGGTGATAATTGCAACGAAAAGGCTGAAGCTTTATCATAAAAATTGTCATCGTAGTGTCGTTGATTGATGGTAACAGGATGTAGAGACATTTCCCACATAAACTGAAATACTCCAGGATAGAAATCGCCACGTTCATATTGTACGTCAATTCCTCCGAGAGTAACACCAGCGACTTGGACGCCACCGCTTGATTTTAATGTGTCATCGATGTCACTGACTACTTGTGTCAAAGGATATGTCAACAAAGGTGGAGTTGCCACAGATGATGGATTTGTGCTGCTAAATGCAGCTGCGCTCTTTACACTACTACAGCAGAGTATCGCCAGCGATGATAGTAACGAGTAGCATGCCATCATCAACAGTGGGGCAAGAAAGTAGGTTGGAGGAGGATATCAAGGCAAGAGGAAGGAGCGTAGCAAGGAACTGCCTAACTGCAACAAGTTCTTTGTTCTTTGCCTGCAAATCTGACACGTGATGCTGAGATGATACTTTATTTATTTGAGGGGACCTGTGTTGGATTATGGTTTTAGAGGGCATAAAATGTACCGCTCGCGCTTTTCGAGGTCTTATTATGATCTCTTTATATGATCTCTTTGGACGAGTAAGCCCGACGCCCTCTAAACCAACAGCCACACCCGTAGCTACCAGTGTTTGACGACTTGATGACACGAGTGCAGAAGCAGAGAAAGCAGCAACTCAGAGACACATCCATACAAGCGATAGCAGCAGCAGTAAATTAATGGAGGAGTGGGTCTCCGTCAGCTTTGCCCAAGATCAAGACGGGAGATCTTTCCGACAAACTCGCCGCTGGTCAGCTATGCCCAAAGAGGAGGAAGCGAAGCCGCCTCCAACGTTGATAGAAAGAATTGAACAAAATGATCCAACCTTAAAGGAGCTCGCTGGATTCGGTGGGTACGGATACCATAGAATTGCAACTGCACTACGCAAAAATGTAACAATAACGTCATTCAAGCTTTCCAATTGTCAATTAGGAGGCGATAGGGATGAGGGGTGCATATATCTGATGCAAGCACTCATTGCAAGGCGGTCAAATTTGAAACGAGTTTCTTTGGCTAGAAACTTCATTGGCTTTAATGGGGCAGCTGCCGTTGCAAATTTTATCCGTGCTTCTCAGGATGATCCATCGATATACCATTCCATAAGATTGGATCTTTTGCAGAACTGTTTTGGAGATGAGGGGGCAAGAGTTATAGCAGATGCCATTGCAGGTGGAACAACACAAGATAAGGCACAAACTATTGTCGACATCGGGTTAGAGAAGAATAGAATAGGGAATGAAGGGCTGATGTACATATCAAACATGCTCCATGAAAACAATACACTGCATACATTACGATTAGGAAAGAATGATATCAGTTATGAGGGTGTGATGAAGAGTCTCGTACCTGTACTAAAACAGAATACGACTCTTCGAGTGCTTGATCTCTCAGGTAATCGTCACATTGGGGATGTTGGCGCTGCAGCATTAGCTGACGCGTTAAGCTTCAATCAGACACTCGAGACCATGATCTTAACAAAGTGCTCGATAACTGAGGAGGGGGCAAAGAGATTACTACAAGCCTTGTACAATTACACATCGCCATCGGCAGTTCTAGAACAAAGCAATCACACACTTCGAGAACTTATTGTGTGTCAAAACCCAATATTGTCCACTTCTTTCGTCGGACATACAACGTTTCTTCGCGATGCTATCCATTGGAACCAACAAGGCATTGCAAGTTCACGAATTTACAAGTTAAATAGCTTCCTTATGTCAATTCACGGACCAAGATTTGTGCATTCCACTAACGTACCAATCGAGTTGATTCCCAAGCTGGTACACAAGATTTGGAGGATAGATAAGTCTATTGATGCTGTGTATTCATACATTCGCGGTATGCCAGAAATTCTGGAGATTTGAGCTGTTGTAAAATGTAATTAGTGTACGATACATATTTGAGGCTACATACTGATCTATTTATTAGCACACGTTTATTCTATTCTGTCATCTCAGTGTCACTTGATTCATCCATCTCGCCTCTATCATTAGGATCACTTGATTCATCCATTCCGTCGCCTCTATCATTAGGATGACGCTGATTAGGGTGTGTTCTATTCATAATACCCATTACTTCAGCAGCAACACTTTGTTGCACCGCTTCTGTATCTATTTCTTCTTCCGTATCCATCTCTGCTGCAAGCGCCAATCCTGCTTCTCCTGCGCCCATTAATGCAGCTAGCACGTTCTGATCGGCTTCCGATGAAATGTTTGCATCTGCGGCGAGTTCATCAGGTGGGCCCAAGTAGTCAGCTGCTTCTTGGCCAACTAACACAGTTCTTTCGACAGTTGTGTTGAAACTGGTGCATTTTAGACATTGCACTCCAAGAAAGTGCCAGCGTTGATTCGTCCCTTTCTCTTCGCAATCGTTGCAAAATATATCAACAACTCTCGCCATGTCTGCAGGGACAGGTTGAAGAGCAATTCCGAGCGCCATTGCATTCCACGTTGGTTCCATTTGATCATGTGTCTCTGCAGTCTTTTTGCAAATGGGACACCGTGTGTCATGCGATGTAAGGTCACGAAAGCAATCCCAGTGAATTGCATGTCCACAGGGCATTTCGTGACTTGCCTTTCTACTAGAGAACAAATCCTCCTGGCACACTGGACAGTTGGACATGTACTTGCCCGATTTGCAATTGTGGTCATCGAATAATAAGGCATCTATGCACATACCGCATTCGTCACAGTGTGTAAAATTTTCTCTGCCACCTACTCGACAAAATCCACATTTGAGGCAATGATAAGGATCTTCGGCGTCAGACATCCATAGGTTGCATATTGAGCAGTGATAAGAGCCAAACTGAATGCCGCAACCGATGCAATTGTTTGTTTTACTAGATTGTCTCGTGAAGCATTCACGGCAAATAACTTCTTTCACATTAAATCGGTCGATGGTGTGATGAGTCTCTTCCTCTGCAAAGTTTGGGGGCAACGATGCACTCCGATGAACAATCGCTGGTTCTTTCGAGGGAGCAGCCGATGCCGCTGCTACAGGTAAACATTGTTCCCCCGCTCCTGAATGATTGTTTTGAAACTGTAATAAGAATGGTGGAGGGAGATTTGGGCAATCATCGTGGCAGATTCGACATCCAAACACCATCCCACAACAGGGGGATACCATTGAACAGTTTCGTTCATAATGACCACATTGGGGACGAGATTGTTCCAATTTACGTGAGAGCTCTTCATTACCCTCATTCTTCACTCCCATGTTGGAAAAGCCCGTGGTCAATGAGTCACGCAGACTTGCCCTACGCTTACTTGATTTTTCACTTTGCGTTCGTTTCATGGACGGTCGCTTTCCTCCAGCTGCAGATGCCGCCGCCACAGCATCAATGGCATCGTCATCCTCTTCTCCTTCATCTTCCTCCTCTTCAGATGAATCATCAAACGCAGCTGCAGCTGCAGCAGCGGCCGCAACCATGCCACCGCCATTCTCGTGGTTTGCATGGGAAGAGCGCCTCCTCCCATCCATGAGACTCTGAATAGATTTTCGGCGTTCTTGCGCGGTCAGATTTGGATCTTTCATGATTGCTTGGATTGATGCACGCCGATCCTGCTCCTCTCTGGGGGTCATACTGCTGCGTCGTTGAGGCGACGGTCCATTATTGCTACGCTCTGATGTATCCATACTGAAATTAAGAGTTGTTCTTGTGTAGTACCAGTGTCGAATTTTGGATTTCAGGGGAACGAGGACTGAACACAAGCGCTGCCGCCCTGCTGATGCAACAGTTCCTGCAGCTCAGTAAAAGCTGATCAAAATTATAAGTAGTGATATAGAAAGCTATTCTCCAACAAATAATGACCTAGCACCAAGCAATATAACACAACAGCCACCTGATCATCTGTTGGTTGCATGCATTATGACCTCGTTCTTACTCGATCTTCGCAGGCGGTGCGTGTCGGAAAAATCGCTCCCGCCACAAATAAATGTAAGTCGCATCAACATAATGTGATGTTGTTACTGTTGGTGTGTTGGGTTTAGTTTGCTGGATGGATTTGAGTGCGACGTCGCCCTGTCTGCAATAATCCGCTTTTTATCCCACGGCTTCTGTTGAGTTGGCAAGCCTCTGTCGCCGCAACTGTCGGTCCTCTTGTAGAAAGCCTGATCGCAAGTGTACTAACTGAGCTTCCATCGTCTGCATAAGTAATGCATGGGCAAGGCGATAGGTAGAGGTTTGTTCTTCGTTCTTTCATCTCGTCTCTCTAGACGCATAGCTGCAACATTACCAAGCGCAGGAGAATACATCTAGTATGCATCACGTAGCGAAACGACGCAGGACAAAAGTAAATGCACCACCTAAACCATCTTTTGATCTCACTATTACTGGAGAAGTTTGTAAGGTCCAACAAAAGAATCAATTGTCATCTCAAGAGACCGGTCACTTGATTCAACTTTCTTACAATAATGTTAGCAGCAGCAGCTGGAATACTTATGGCGATGAGAATGATGAAGACGATGGTGGCAGTCATGGTACAAGAAAACAAGTGCATTTGTTGGTGGATAGGCGTGATGCTCGTACACTGATGGATGAGCTTTCGCTGCTGCAACTATGTCATAAACGCTTAGGCCCATCGTTCAACACTGACGGAGTGATCAATAAAGATTCATCCGGTTGTCATCATGGAGGTGAACTAGAAGAAGAAGGTTCTCGAGAGGAAATAGATCAGCGCAATAGTGAACGATTTGGAATGCTCCCCGCCGAATGGAAAGCGTGCACTACTACCATAGGTAAACCTGACATTGAGGAGAATGATAAAGCACAGCATCATGATGCATGTGAAGGTAATGAAGAAATCAACGATGAGCCGTTTGAGCCAACTGAAGAACAGAGAAGGGGTATACCAAATGATATGATATTACCAAGAACCATGAGACAGCACAATATCATTGAGTTGACTGCCGCTCGAGTTGCAAACAACCATCAGCTCGAAATCTTCCTCAAGCTGAAACAGTCAAACAATAATCATTTGTCTTTCATCCATCGAGCAGATGATTTGCATCCATATTATCTCCATCTGAAAGGCAAATGTAGTGGCGAGAACCAAGCCTCCGAAAACGCAAATTCGTCAGTTAGTGAAGGGAAAAGCGGACTAAACGTACTACTTGCCGGCTACGAGTCTTCAAGTAGTGATGATGAGGATACCGACAAAGTGACACAAATGAGAGATGACTCTGCTGCTTCGATTCCTCGAGAGCAAACCAATGATGAGAGTGATGAACAAATACTCAGGGATGAGAGATTAGAACGCTTACGTCAATGGAAAATATCAAAGAATCTCCAGAACGCTGATGATAACGAATAAGTCAATCACATCCTATCTAAAAAAGGATTAGCTTATAATTCTACTGCTGCTGCTACTACCATTAGCATTTTCTACAAATGGGTTGTTCAGTATTGAAGTGAGGTTTCGTCAGTCGAATATCAGGTGCAGTTGTGGGGGGTGTCAAATTGACAAAGTTTTTGCTTGGTCAAGTTGAGACCCGCTTGCCTCTTCGAGAAAAATGCATTGGCTTACATCTTAATAACGCAATGCAGTTTACTCGATTGCATCTCTCTGCTAGCTCGGAGTATTCAAATTATTGATGAAGCTTGCTTTGGCTTTGAAGCCGTGCTTCTTCATTCTTGTTCGTGTGAAAACAGGCAACAGCAATCATGGAGTTGTTGTTGGCTCTTTTCACAGGAATCCCAACCAAATTATGTGGCGGGGCGAAAGCGACATAGGAGGTGTGCGGAGAAGAATCTTGTCTTGGCATATTCTCTTTCTCTAGCAAGCCAAAATTTGTCCCACGACACTGTTCGCCCACTGGCATGTCTCAATGATTGTGACGTCTCCAGTTGCGTGTCCCTCTTGTAACAGCTGCATAACGTATGGCTGGTTGATTTGTGTTTTAACGTGCACACCCAAAGAGCTTGCAATGTCACCAATCAATCCAACTGCCTTGCTTAGAACTTCGTTGTCATAATCATTCTTACGTGTCTTCTGAACCATTTCCAAGAAGCTCATAATAGCATCAATGTATGGGAGGAGAAGTTCGGTTCGGCCACCGTCCTTGAGTCCTTGAATGATGCCAGTGTAGGCTTCGAGTATTCCTTCGCGAAGCATGTTCACATAGTCAATAAGGTCGTCATCATCGTCCGGCGCCTGTGTTTGGGCAGCCTGAAGCAACATCATGAGGGACAACTGAAGGTATGGTTCATACGAAGCACCAATAGCCATGGCAATGTCACCAAAGCAGGAAAGAACTGGAGGCTTGACGCTGCGGTGCAAAGCGGAATTTTGGAGTGCCTCAATCAAAGCTGACATGATCTCATCGCAAAATGGTTGCATTGCACCCTCAATTGCGCGGCTAATGTCACCTACGAGGCCAACAGCAACTGTGCACACTTGGTAAGCCTCAAAGTTGCGTAGACCATTCATGAGGAATGGTTGAAGAGCTCCCATGTATTTGACAAAGTCGCCCTCCAAACTGGAAGCAATTGAGGAGCAAGCGGAGAGAGCTTCTTCGTGGCAGGTAGCATTTTTGCTCTGAAGAACTTGTAGGAAGTTTGTCATGATGAGGTCGCAATGTTGCATGATGTCCTCCTTGGTTGTTTTCGTAGCAATAACTTGGATGAGTCCACAAAGAAGTCCTTGCACACCTTCCTTCTGCTCCTTGTCCTCATTCGTCAAGACGGGCATGTTGAAGCTTTGCGCCAATCGATCAATAATAGCAGGCAACAATTGCAACAACACGTGCTTGACATCAGGTGCAGAGTTTTGGATGAGCACACTGATTGCCTCAAAGGCACAAATACGCAAGTTGGATTCCGAGGCATCAGAACGATCAACGACCTGAAGAAGAGTTTGGAGCAACTGTGGCATGTACGTGCTGAGGGCATTGGTTCCGGCAGTTTCGGCGGTGTTGTCATTTGAAAATGCGGCTGCCAAGTTGTGAATTCCGAAGCATGCTTGACTTGAAACGCGAGGTGTTTCATTCAAAAGTTTTCCAGCAAGTCCATTCACCAAGGTAGGGAATGTCTCCTCGGGGATAGATCTCACGTGCAAGTCACAGATACGTCCAATGGTCCATGCGGTTGTGTCTTTCACCAAATCGTTTTGATCAGACAAGGCAGCGAGTAGAACGGGGATAGACTGGTTGACATATGGACCAATGGCATCGGCACCAGGGCCCTCCAAAATAGAACTAAATGCCATGGTCGCAGCTTCCCTGTACCTCCAGTTTTCACTCTTGATGTGCTCTTGAACAAATGGCATGACTGCGGGGACAATGTCATCTTCAACAGTATTGGCCACAAGAGTGAGGCATGTGGCACCACTCATGCTCAAATTCCAAACATCATCATCCACATCAGCATCCTCATCTTGCTTGGTGAGAGTTTCCATCAACAGAGGACACAACAAGTCCAATGCTGCCTTGACATACCCAACACAAGTTTGCTCCGGTGGGACGGTCTGCCCAGTCTCCTGAAATTCAAGAGCCATGTCAATTAATTCCATTTCCTCCTCAGCCAACGTTGACCAAAATTCAATAGCATTGAGTGCCACGCTCTCTTCATCATTGCGGATTGTCGCAAAGGTCAACTCAAACAACGTTTGCATATAACTCTGCAATTTGTCATAATATTGAAATGCAATTTGTGAGATGCACTCATACGCCGCACCCCTAACCTTGGCATCGGATGACTGTGTCGCCTCGCAAATAGTTTTCATAATCATGTTTCGTTCATTTTCATTCTCAAAGTTTTTGCGAGTAAATGCCAACGAGTTGCGAAGGGCAGTGGCGGCCGCAAAGCGGATGGGGTCGGGTCTATCGGCACGAATTCCATCGACAATGGTGGTCAACATTAAATCAGTAACATCGGGAGCAATTTCGGGAGCGTCCAGCGACAAGGCGATGCGTTCACAGGTAAACCCGAGACATTCCAAACTGGAAATTTTGATCCCATCGTCATTAGCGCTGCCTGTCACATTCTCCATGAGGGTGGTTAAAAATTCTGGCCATTCCTTGAAGGGCAATTCAATGGTGGCAATTTCGGCACATGCCTGGGCGGCGGTGTGTCTAGCGATTTGGACGGGGGAGCGAATGGCCCCAATGACTGTAGATTTAATTACGGCACGCTTCTCGGTGGGGAGGGCCTTCCATTTATTGTGCTTTTCGGCTTGGATCGCCTCATCCTTGGCAACTAGCAAGTTCTTGAAGTGTAGACCGGCAAGCTGACGGACAGTGAGGTCCTTTCCCTCGGCTGAAAGCTCGTTGGCGAGGGCGACGAAAAAGTCGGCTAGGTTGTTCTGCTCCGCCGACGCGAGGGCTGCCTCAGCCTGCGTTCGGACGGTGGGGTCGGGGCTCTGACATGAGAGGAGGGTGGTGGTGAGATCGGGAGTGCTCATGGTTGTTGTTATTTGTCCTCGCAATGTTATCTAAGTGCAACAGCTAAAATAATATGATTCGTTGTGGATGGATTTCGGATTTCGGTTGCTTGTTACCGCTTACCGCCATCGGGTGGATTTGAGCAGTTGTTACATTTGCGGACACCATCCGCGTATTTTGTCTATCTAAGTTAGCTGGGCCAATTACCTGGTGTTACATGTTACACATGTGTAATGTTACAGGAGATACTCTCAACTCTCAAATACATACACAAGAAGTTGATCTCATCCACTACAAGTTGATCTCCATCCACTACAAACACTTAGCTTTTTATTGATTGGCTCGCAATCCTAACTACGTCGGCGAACAAGCCATACGCAGTATCCATCAACGTAGGATCTTGGGATACCACCGAAATTGGGCCCATCACATCCGTCACGAATTGAACTGACGCTGAAGATCCATTTAAATTGTATAATGGATCACTTTGAGAGAGAAATTCGTTTTGCACGCTCATCTTCCATGTCTTGACTGGATGGTGCCGACCAATAGCTGGATCTGATGGTAGATCAACCAACTCTGCTGATGCAACAGATCTCACCTTCTTCCTTGACGTGCGAAACTCTGTGCAGATTAGTTCTGGGTCAATTTGACTTATTGTATCACGTGGTATGGCTTCAAGAGGTGGCACTATCACGTCATGATCCTCTGTCAACGACAACTTGCCAGATGACGATAAAAACACACACAGTGCACGAAGTTTCATAGCAGCATCCCAACCATCAATATCCAAACTTTCATCTTCCTCGACAATTCCCACTTGTTTTGCTGCTTCTAATGCTTCTTCAAATGTCTCGCCAACATGCTCGACTTGCCCGTCGCTTTCTACAACTTTATCAATATTACCCTCTATGCGAGATAGAATCATGGTTGATGTAGAATTGAGAAGTCCGCGAATCTTCGTACAAGTCACACCTGGAAGGTTGCTCCACAATGAGAAAATGGGCACACCATCCATAACCGCCGACTCGTGTAGGTATATCTTTCCATTCCTCTTGGCTATTCCTTGGAGCTCAAAATATGTCTCTGTATCGTTTCTTGTGTGTGTCAGTGGGCATTTGTTAGCCGATGCAACATGCATTCCTGCTTGCAGTGCTGTCCTAATGAAAGATATCGCTGGCTCTCCGTCACTTTTTGGGTTGCTGGGTATGGCTTCGACAACGATATTTGCAGTTTGAGTGTTGCCAAGTTCATTGAGCAGTTTGATTGTATCATCTGTTGTTGCTGTTGTATGTGCAGTAGATGTTGTTGCTTCGTTCGTATTTCTAACCAGTGAAGCATCAAGAATCCCATCAGCTCCTATCCGCTCCAATGCATCTTCTACGTTTATTTCACTTGTTGAAGAATACGGCACACACACCCTACCATGCCGTCGGGTGATGATACAGACTACTTTCCAAGGAACCAGTTCTGATGTGGAGGAGCCGCCAGATGCAACGACACGCAAGCATTGACGGCATGAATCATCTTTCTCCGACTTGTCTAACAACATCTGAGCAAGAGTGCGGTTGGCGGAGCCAAAGCCAAGTAGCACCAGACGAATTTCCTTCATCCCACCGGTTGATTTATTCTGTTTGTCCCATGAGTAGCAACTAGTGAAGCCAGAGCTGCTAGCAGAATGGATGCAGCCTACTGCAGATTGCACTTATGAGCAGCATGAAGCATGTCCAAAAATTGCGGGAAGTTCCCATCACAAACATCATCATCACCAACCAAAACGAAGCAGAGTCAACATTAGTAACCAACTCAACATTCTCACGCTCAGCGGAAAGCAGAAGCAGCACAACAGCAACAATCGAACCGGTCAGCAGCCTACCATCATCATGAGGTTATCGCTGCAGTTTGTTACGACTATAATTATTGTGGTTGGCTCTTATGCATTTTCACCATCATATCTCGCATCACGACCGCTACGCAACATAATTTCTGTGAAAGCATCATCTACGGATTCTGATTCTGATGCAGAGAGTTTTGAGCCCCTTGGCCTATCAAATGACTTGCTAGAAGTAACTAGGCGCACTGGCTGGGATGTGCCAACGCCAATCCAATCACTTTCAATCCCAGCCATTCTTGAAATGGATGAATCTGACACATCCAAAAGTTTGTGGTGTGAAGCACCAACTGGGAGCGGCAAGACAGGGGCCTTTACACTTCCACTACTTCAAATATTGATGGATCAAAATCGACCAAGTACATCGAAAACAGCTGAGGGAATTGTATCTACATTGATCTTGTGTCCTACGCGAGAATTGGCAGCTCAGACTGGAAGGGTAGTCCAAAGTCTTGTTTCTCACTTGCCTAAGAAACATCGCAACATTTCAGTAGATGTCATTCATGGCGGAGTACCTCTTGAGCCACAAAGAACTAGACTTGCTAGAAGAAGGAAAGATGGAGAGAATGTAGAATTTCTGATTGCTACTCCCGGTCGCCTCGTGGATGTGTTGAAGAATAAAGATAAAAAGGATGATGATCCTACACTGTCGGCACTGGAACGACGTATTATGGATGCATTCGATCAAAAATCAGAAGGTAGGGATGAGCCTGGCAAGAAACGTAAAAAGGGCAAAAGAGGGAGACCAGTAGCATCATCACTTTCGCTGCATGACATTCAAGAAATGGACCTTGATCGAGTTGACGATGATGGTCGGAGCTCTGTGAATGAAATGTTACGTCAATTAGATTACTTGGTATTAGATGAAGCAGATCGTCTTTTAGGGGGTGCATTCAAAGAAGAAATGGATGAGCTGTTATCATTGTTCCCACAAAAGGGAGAGACAGAGCTTAAAACATTGCTGTTCTCGGCCACTTTCCCAGAACACGTTGAGGAGAGAGTTGATAGAATTCTTTCTCGTGTCTCTTTGGGTGTACCACTGAGATTATCGACATCAGCTGCAATGATGCAACGAGTTCAATCAGATGATGAGGATGACAGCTTTGGTGAAGATTCACAGCTATCAAACCGGCAAAAGAAACACATTGCGAGAACCACTCCAATTCAGTCCGTTGCGAAAGATACTCGTCCAAACATTCAACATAGAGCTATTCGCGTGAACGAAAGAGATCGTACACAAGCCCTTCGTCACTTACTAGGAGAGAACAATGAAGAATGGGATCGTGTCTTAGTCTTTGTAGCAACTCGCTATACAGCAGAGCACGTATCAAGGAAACTTCGCCGATATGACATTAGTTGCCAAGAACTACATGGCAAGCTTGACCAAGATGCCAGAGAACGGCGATTAAAATCATTCCGTTCCGGAAAGTGTCAAGTACTAGTATCTACTGATTTAGCGGCAAGGGGTATTGACGTGGAAGGACTGCCTGTCGTTTTCAATTACGATCTGCCACGCTCAGCGGCTGATTTTACACATCGCACGGGTAGGACAGGGCGTGCCGGGAAGAGTGGAGTGTCAGTTAGTTTCGTAACTCCAAAGAAAGAAGCTCACTTTGGCTTTATTGAGAAGAGAGAGTTACAAGGCGAGACGATTGAGAGAGAGGTGTTGCCAGAGTTTGCTTTAGATGAGTCAACATGGGAAATTGAAGCAGCAGCAGGGCAAATGAGTGTTCCTGGAGCAGTGCATTCAACCAAAGGATTAGAGCATGATAAAATCATGGGTGGTGTGAAAGGCAGGAGAAAGAGCAAGAAGGATAAGTTGCGAGAGGCAGCTGCAAAGGCCGCGCAAGAGTCTACGGTGTAACAATGTAAATCCATTTTCTAGTGTACATGACAGAAGTTAGTTATGTCTTTGACCAAGCAAAGCAAGCATTAGTTACTTTGTGGTCTTTTGCTTCTTCTTCTTCTTTTTGCTACTTGAAGCAACATCTTCTGCATCATTATCCGACCTACGCTTGGACTTGTTGTTGTCAGGTGAAGTGGTGTCTGCTGCCTCTTTTGTTGTCTTTGAATCTTCAGCTTTTGCTGATGAATCATTCTTTTGTTTCTTTTCCTCTTCACTCTCAATCTTTCGTAATGACACCAATAATCCACGAATCTGATCTAATTCTTTCCGCAGAGGATCTCCCTTTTTTCGTCCTTTATCCAGTCCTTTCAAGCGACCACCCATGTATCTTAGTGTACCCATTGCGAGTGCTACTGCTGCTTCCGCTTCAGCACGTTTATGTGGAGTTAGTTGCTGTTTTAAAGGTGTTTTATCCTTGCTGCTGCTGATGTTGCTGGAACCATCCTTTTTCTTCTTCTCGTCGGTAGTCTTCTTGACGTCATCATCATCGCGAAGCAGTTTGAGAAATGGCAGCAGGGATGATCTTATCTCTTTCAGGGCATGCAGTGTTTTGTGCAGCGGTTGTAGCTTTGGATCATTTGTCGCCATGGTGTCGAACTTTAGTTGCTATGGTCGTAGTGATGGTTCTATCATGCCATGTCCACGAGTTATGCTGAATGCTGAGTTATGCGATGCTCTTTTCTTGGCTCTGGCCGAGATGCGGATGGCGGGAAAGACACTGCCGCAAGCAAGGCAAGAGCAAGCGCATGCATTCACTTCACATGCACCGATCGAGCCGTTAACAATAGTGCAAGCAATAGCAACGCAATACTACAATGACGGAGACCATCCACCCACTGACCAACTCCCAAAAGCTGTTCCTACAGCGCCTCCTAGTCGCCCACGTCCTCACCGACGAAAAGGCCAAGGATCTGTACCAATCCATCCAAGAAAAATTTGCCAACGTCAACGTCAACGTCAACAATGACGATGGTGAAACCTCCGGTGATGACGACGATGTAGATCAGGCATATATGGGAAATGACTTTGAGCACTGTCTTGGAATCATCAATGCGTCGCTAATGCCGGCGTTCAATCTGGAGATTGGTACTGTGTCGTTGCCTGCTCCTTATAGCCCCGATGGCAAAAAGTTGTCGCAGGAAGATGATGACGAGGATGGGGGTAGGAAATCATCATCGACATCACCATTGATCAAGTATCATGCCATTGTGAACCGATCTAATGACGATGTTGCCAAAAATTACGCAGCGGCACGAACAGCATTAGGACCACATGAGCTTGCCTACTTTCGCAAAGTGCTTGAAAAATTGGTGGAATGTGGTAATGAATTCCTCGAGACTCAACAACAACAGCAGCAGCAGCAGGGGAGTAGAAAGAGAACCAGAATTGCCATTGTTGGATGTATTGGTGCATTGAACAAGATGGATCTCATCAATTTACGTACGGAACTGGAGGGACCTCATCAGGATAAGTTGTCCATTGCACAGACAGAGATGGCATTAGAAATCATGGAGAGTGAAGGATGGTTGGTACCCGCTGCTCCTCCTGGAGAAGAGGATGGAGATGATGACAATCATAACTCTGGTGATTCGGACGATGATGAGCAACCGAAGAAGAGAAAGA
>Ga0209652_1002364_pt1 | contig 14613 bp, 14 predicted proteins | sample SaaInl74LU_5_DNA_FD_184641 | JGI IMG/M metagenome (GOLD analysis project Ga0209652, IMG submission 184641) | Marine microbial communities from expanding oxygen minimum zones in the Saanich Inlet - ESP_74LU_5_DNA (SPAdes) (version 2) | ecosystem: Environmental > Aquatic > Marine > Intertidal zone...
CCAAATCTAAATACGACACTGCGGACATCTTGCAATCGGCTGCATTGGAAAGAGATGTTGGCACTACCACCTTGTCGATTGAGTCTGTTTCGTCGCCTGGTATCTGCCTTCAAGCGAGAGGCAACTGGATGGTTGCAGCCGTAGTTTCGGAATCTTTATCTTCGAGTGTGTGTCGAGGATCTATTCTTTCGTCAATCGGAGGCACAACCTTGACTGGGGTCGACGATACGTGCAAGAAATTGACTCTCTGTAGAGGGCCGCTGCATTTGAGCTTTTGGAAATCACCACGTAAGATGGGATGGCTCAATTTGATCTCTACTAAACAAAATCGCAGTCGATGGAGTTTAAGGCGATGCATCAGTGAGTACATACTTCAGTTGTTTGCTGTATAGAGCGGTTTACTTGTTACAATCATAGCAACCTCACACTTATCTTTATCTTGTTCAAAACATTAGTACCAGAAGCCGAGAAGGTCTACGCAACTCTGTCTTCCGGGACTTTGACGCTTTATGCTGTAGTGAAAAAACAAAGACAAGGGAGGGAAAAATTGGTGCTACGCATGAGAGGTGCATCTGTTAGTCTCGAAAATAATTGTTTCACGGTGTACAGCGGATTAAAAGTTGTACAGCTTGAGGCGGTGTCCAGAGATGATGCGCTCGGCTGGGCTACCAACATATGTCATAGCATAAGCATGGAGAACGGAGGGGGTTTATTGCTTGATAAAGAAAAACAGGAGGAAGAATTGCACGGAAGTGACGTGACGAGTAATGCAGACGAACTCTTCACCAGTGTACAAGTCTTCGCTACAAGTAAATCCAATGCCATTGAAACTACACTTGATGTGACTCAAACTACCGAGGCGACGGATGATCTTTGCGATACTACGTTCAACAGTCTTGATCCCGTGGACGTAGCGCAGAAGATGGAAGAATTCGCCCTCAACTTTTTCCATCCTTCAAGGTTGAAAGATGACGATACCGATACGCAAGCTTGGCTTGATATCGATCGAGTATCGAGCATAGTGTCCGATGAAGAAGTTCTTGATGCGTACAGTGATATAGACAACTGCAATCACATCAATTCAGAAGACTACGTTAAGCTGAAACGGTTGGCTAGTGAACGTGAGCATTAGTGGACGTCAGTACACAGACGAGAACGAATTTATGTATCAGGTACGATAATTGTAAGTCAATTTATGTCGGTGTCAATATCTTTCAAAGAGACTTGCTTCAAGAGTTTCTGTATTGAGCATCCTGACTTCGACTGTTCCAAAACGGATAGCAGCCAATCCTTTTCAACCTGAGCCAGAAGGGGTCTCTCGTAGATTGCATGAGCAATTGTATGATCAGCTGCTTCTGCATTTAAGATTCAAGACAGTCCCATAGGTACCTACGTGTAAATAAGTGTCCGTAACCGTATAATTTCTTATTTATGTACCTTGAACAGATGGCTTTTCTTCAAAACAGCTGGCTGAAACCCAACTGGTGCAACTGCAACTGCACCTGCTTCTCCGACCTTTTGTGGCAGGCTGGTTGTGTTTCCCTGCTTCATTCTCCACGCCGTGAGATGTTTTGTGTTGAACCATAACGCACGAACATAACGGAACACTACTGCTGGCATAAGTTATTTGTTATATCTCTCTTCATCATTCCCATCGTAACATTATATCACAAACATGTCGCGGGCGTCGTACCTACACTGGTTAATCTTCACAACTTGTGTCGTAGAAGGGTTTTCATTGCCTTGTCGAGCCTCGAACCCCCGTTACAATGACGGAGGAACCTTCTCGAGGGTGGACCCATCAGCTCCATTCACTACGACATGGCAATCAGATGCAGAGATGACGAGGTCTTTGGCATCAAACACATCTCCCAACTTGCAAGTTAGCAGCCAATCCAGCTACGCCCCTTCTCAGTCTCAGCAATCTAGAGGATGGCTAAGCAAACTCACTCCGATGTCTAGACACCGTACTGTTCCAGTTCTATTGTCTGTGCTCATTACATTAATACCTCTATTTCGAAGAGCAATTTGCAAGTCATTAGTGGCAGCAACATCCTCCCTACGCTTCAATCCTCTCATATTACAACACATGGCAACTGGTGGAGCATTGGCATTCGTTGGAGACATTATTGCACAGTCATTACTATCAGAAGATGAGGAGAGGTCGATACCTCCAAAAGATTGGGACTTCATCCGAACAAATGCGTTCGTCATTTTTGGAGCTTTGTACACTGGTGGGGCACAACATTTCATCTTCAACTTTCTGCACAGCGCTTTTGACCAACCGCTAGCTCGCTTGGCAATGGCGCAATTCTTCTTTATTCCATTCTGTTACTACCCTACATTCCTATTCATGAATCCTGCACTCAGAGCCGGATGGGAGCATGGCTTTGGATCAGAAGATGCTAAAGTGAGACAGGTCGAACTATTCTCAGACATAGCAAGTAAGATTCCAACGACACTACTCAGAAATTGGTGTTTTTGGCTGCCAGTTCAGTTTGTTCAGTTCAATTTTATTCCTGCTGAACTTAATGTCACTTTTGCAGCCGCGTTTGGAGTAATTTGGAACGCAATCTTGAGTTGGTCAACTGCAGCACAAACAGTGACTACGAAAGAGGTATAATAGCTACATATGATATAAAGAGTAAAATGAATTCGCTATAAGAAGCAATTGCTATGCATGTCTCTAGATCTGCCTTTTTCTCTTGAGCTCTTTATATCTCTTGACCTCCCTGATCAGTCCAAATATCATCGGCATCACAAGTGGAAGAACTAATGGGCTAAAGACAGCGAGGTAGTGATCTGGCGCAAAGTAGGGCAGCTCAAACAAGTCAGCATCAGCCTGGGCTGATTCAATCGTTGTCAATGCGCCGTAAAGAGCTGATGTTGCGTACATAACTGGCAAGCCTTCCTCGACAAATGAGATTGATTTACGCAGAAGGTTTGTTGCTGTGTTGATCTTCTTGGCAACATGCTCTGGTAGAGCAAGTGTACTGCCATGCTCATGTAGCAGAGACATTACTGCGTCTATTTCATGCAGAACCTGCTGTAGCACAGCATACCAGTGCCTTTGAGCAATCGACTCAAGCTCCCAGAAAGATATTGATAATCTTTGCGTACTTCTACCGATATAGTTTACTGGTGTTGTTGTTGATGATAACTCAGCATAAGTCTCCATTACAGTCTTGGATTGCAATCCATTCAACTCACGAATGTATCCTGCTAAATAATTCAACGAATGAGACAGAGAATTGATGTATGTGTCATCATCCATTTGAACAAGTGACACACCAGCTGGCTTCGAACCGGAGAGAACAATTGATTGTCCATTGTCCCCACTCTTATTGTCGCGTAGAGTCAATGGAGAATGGTCTCTTGAGGGCAGAAACAAAACCCACTCAAGTCCTTCGTTTGATGAAGAATGGCTCTGAATAAATTTGGACATTTGTTCTGTTGTCACGAACTTCTTTGACACGGATTCGTACTCTTCATTCTCTACTGATTGTGCCTCGTCTTCAGCATTCACTGCTACTTGTTCCTCATCCACTGCGTCTCCTCTTTCTATTTCAATGATATCATTTGGAAGCGGAAGGTAGGCAGACGGGGCCGATGACAAATCAATTGCACCTTTCCAAAATATCGCGTCGTCAAACAGTTCAACATTACCCCCATAAATAAAGGATAAATCATGTATCATTGGACTAATAGTCGATTGTAGAGACGTAGATAGTGCCCTACTCAACAAGTCAAAATGAACCTTGGCGTCTCCTCCTTCTCTATGCGACGATGGATCTTCATCAATGAGTTGAACAAATATCCTTTCGAGTTTCTGCATCTGTTTCTGTGTACTTGCTTGATAGACAATCTTCAATAGTATCGGTGCTATTTCTGCTTGAAGATACTGTTCCAATCCATTCATGTCTTTGTCGGTATGTGGTGTGCGAATTACAATGGCATCACTGCCTGGCACGTCTACACTTGTTTTCGTGCAGTCAGTCAAGAGGTAAAGGTCAGGTAGCTTGAGTTTGCGAGTATTGCGATCTAGTAGTTGTGTTGATTCCGGCAGTGACCATTCCTCACAAGATTTTACTTCTTCAGCAGAAGCATCATCCGACGGTGCCAATATAATTCCATGAGATAATGGTTGCTTTGCTGAATTACCTCGAATTATTGCCCCCTCGAGCTCTGAAGCAACCCTATTGATTATTGTGACATCTTCAATCATTGGCATGTGAAAATTCATCTTCAACTGCGGCAGCACTACCGACTTGTCATCATGGTTGATGTGTTTCAGTGGCAACTTTGAGAGTTGCTGTCGCATCTGTTGCACAAAGACACTCGTTCGTCTCTCAGCATGATGACGTTGATGCACTTGCTCCTCCTCTCCCAGGCCCAGCAACGCGGTCACCTCCGCTACAATCACATCAAAATAGTCACGAATATATCCCCCAATACTACCGTCATGCAAAGGTACCGGAGAGACATCTTCCACTAATATCTTCCAGCCAGATTGATCGGAAATAAATGGATCAGCGGAGGAGGAGGATAATGATGGCTTGGTGGATGCGTAGAGGAAGGATGCAGCGACGAGGCAAATTAGCTGCACGACGAAGACTGAGTGGACTGCTAGTCTTGTTCCTGCCATTGTTTATTCAATTGGTCGCTGAGGTTATTAGTTATGGCGCCTCTCTTCAGGTATTGTAACAAAATCATCAATACAAAACCACATGATTTTCTCTTATCTCCTTTCTCTTTTCAGCCGATGCAAGCTTGAACATAGAACATGTGGCTGTTTCTTTCCGCAGCGCCTCGACATCAACTACCATTCTAACAGCTCGCAGCAGTCAAGTAGATACTAAATAGATGGAAAGAGTGGAGGGTCCGCAATATTGGTGGTGAATTATAAATATCGTCTCCTCGCGTGTGAAAAATGAAGAAATAATGAGCGTGATGGCAACAATCAAAATCCGATTCCACAACGCAAGCTGTCTACTCAGATGCCTTCTACTGTCAATACGAGAACTTATCTTCTCTGGTATCATTCCATCTGCAAGAAGTGGAAGGACACTGCCACGCTTGACATTGGTACTGTCAATACATGTACCTGTGCATGTAATTATTTCAAACTCAAATCAATTCGACAACATCCTTCAACAGTTATCAATACACTTCATGGCAATCAACACACTGCTCAATCTCTGTGGGTACATCTTCCTCATACTGCTCTATAGACACTCTATCCAAACTATCTTTAATCGAAAAATACCAACACTGCAAAGAGACAAAAACGGATGCATATTACCAGAACCACATCCAGCAATCAAATCATTCAATACACACTTATCCATGCTACGACCGTTGGAAATATTGTTCCGGTTTGCCACGGCTCCATTTCGAGTATTGCCTGATGTGATTGTTCTGGGCGAAACACGGTGTGGCACAACTAATCTATGTGGCCATCTGGTGTCCGTAGCGGAGGCATCATCATCTTCATCATCTCGTAGTGGACAAATAAATGGAACACGAATACGTCGTATCAAATGCTATACTCCATTTTGTCCTTGGGCATTTCCAGAATTGGACCACAAAGAGTCATTCTACTTCGTAGGGCACTATTTGGGGATAGTTGATCCATACTTTTATCGCATGGCATTTCCCCTAAAGATCACGAGATGGTGGGAAGAACGTGTTCTAGGCAACATATTCTTTTGCTTTGATGGTTGTGCTCAATACTTGACAAGTCCTAGTGCCCCATATTTGATTGCTAGTGCGTATCAGAATGAAAATCGTAGTAGTAGTAGTGGTGGTATTGGAGAGGAGTGCATACCACCACCACCAAGTCTGGTGGCGTGTGTTCGAAATCCTGTGGATCAAGCAGTCAGCTGGTGGAAGTATGAGAACAATGCCTGCTCATGGGGAGAATCAATGGGATTGACTAAGTGGAATACAAGTTTGAGATCGAATGATTATCCACCGAAGAGTATTGGAGATGCACTGAAGTTCAGTCAATCGCGATTCATACGGAAGGCATATGCTGATGCAGAACACTTGGCGAAGACGTTAATAACACAACAAACATGTTACAATCCATTCTACTACCGAATGAAACGACTGCCTAACTGGGCAATAACTTGGCCAGGCGGACAACTCTCAACCATTGGACGGAGCGGGAAGTATTCAGGAAATATAGATCGGTACAACATTGTTTTCAACACAATGTTTGGCGAAAAAGTCGAGGATTCTTTGGAAAGAAAGCCCAGAGAAGGTTTCGTTCATATTGTACCTATAGAGAATCAGTCACGTGGGCTACTTCTAAAAGGCGCACTTCATCCAATATTTGCTGATTGTATGGCTCGATCAGCACACCGTGGTAGCAAACAGTCAGATTATGCAGACCTAATGGCGAGTATTGATTGTGCTATAGACAATGTGTGTACGGAAGATAATTTCAACACGAGTAGCCGTCGTAATTCTGGAAGATCATTAGCCAACATGGACCTTGAACCAAGTTCATCTGATTTAGATGAATTGGCCAAGTATTTTGAATCGAATAAGACCAGATAAATAGACGACGACGTATCATCTGATATTGGAGTCTGACAATTATTTATACTTAATCTTTAGCTACAGACTCTTGATCTACTTAGCGGGAGCTTCTTGCTTATGCAACGACGAAGAACACAAAGAGGAAGTAAAATGGTGCGATGTAGACATAGGAATCAAGACCTACTGCTAACGCAACGTAAGCTGAAACAAGCGCTGTGACTGCAACGGCATACTGCACTCGTTTCAAATGCTGTTTGTCCAACAAAGCTTCCTCGTTTAAATGCCTCTTTACAATTGACAACTCTTCCTGAAGCATGCACTTCTCTCGTATCAATGAGTTCACATGTTCACTTCCTCCAAGTTGTTGCCTCTGAATTATCTTGACAAGATTAGCAACACGTTGTTGTTGCTCATTCAATTGTCTCTCATGCCTTTCAGTAGCAAAGGTCAGCATCCTCTTATTTGCGCTATCGTTCATTTCATTGTAATACTTGCTATCTTCTATTTCTTGATCTTTCTCACATACTAGTTGTTCAAATGAAGATATCTGTCGCATTGCATCTTCATTGTGGCTTGTAAGTGCTCGAACCATCACTGATTGTTTCGCCAACTCTTTCACCAACAGGATGATCTCTTCTGTCTTGTTGCCTTGGTGATCATTAAGTTGGTGTTGAGTTGGCACAAGAAGATTGGCCTGATCAGCAAGAGCTTGGATTTCGCTCGATGTATCGTCACCGAGTAGGTCCAACGCAGACAGGTGGCTACAGCTCGAATGTAGCCGGCTAACTTCCGCATTTATACTATTTTCTTCACGTGTCAGTGCTACCGTTTTCGGCAGCTTAGACCCCTTCTTGTCAAGGTTTGTAGATCTCACATTATCTTCTTGCTGCAGCTTCTGAAGTGGCCTTCTTGTCTTCTCGACTACCGTCGGCCCCGGCTTACCCATTCTCTTCTTGATCTTTGCAGCTGTAGCTACCACGGATTCGACTCTACTCATTATATCATCATTGTCACTATCTTCATCCTCACTGTAATAACAATCTCTTTCCTCAAACTGTGCCGACAATTCGCTGATTTCATCAGATCTTGATGTCTGGACAACAAAGTCTTCGATTTTCACCACTTGTGCATGAGGTGCCTTCTTTGCCCGTCTGTAGACCAAGGGTGGCTTGTTGACATCATAGCAGTTTTCCTTCAGCACCATTTTGAATTAGATGAGCGTGTGTGTTTGTAACAATGGTGATGGAAAAGATTGTTCTTTTGGGCGAGAGAATGGACGGAATGAAGGCAGATTGACAGTGATTGAAGGGTTGTTGCCTTTCTCGAGACAATGTCTCTGGAGAGACAGATGGCTCGCTGAAATTCATGAACTTTGGGAGTCCAGGTCCGAGAAAGATACTCCGATGCTTTCCGGCGACAGTTCCGGACCACAGATCCTCGCTGAATTCATGAAATGAGAAGCATGCAGCAAGAAACCGACCGGATGTGGACGTAAAATTCAAATGCAACCCGACACCCACCCACGTAACACCCGCATAACAGCAATACCGCACAGAAAGATTCAAGCAGCCATCAGCAGCGGCTGGATTGATAACAAAACGAACCAACAGTGCTCAAGTAGTATGGTGACCACCAGAGACATTCGGAGCATGCTTGGGAGCAACAATGATGGGAACATGACCAGTCTCTCGAAATCGGAGGTACCAGACTTCCCTAATCCTCCCCGAGAATTTGGCATGGAGACTCGAGACGACTTTCTGAGCAAGCCATGTAGATCAGACCGTCGGTCAAAACGTGAAGAAGAATTTGGCATGGTGGAGACTCGGGATGATTTCCTGAGCCGGTCATCCAGATCAGATCGTCGGTCAAAACGCGATGATGGTAGCACCCCTCCTCCAAGGAATCCAAAGTCTCCAAATCGTCACCGGCAAGGAAAATCTACATCTACTAGCAGCGATGTGAAGCGTCAAGGTCGTGGTGAGAACACTTCAGCTGTAAGCAATTCTAGTAGGCGCAGCAACCCAAAAACAAGACACATATCGGGGGCAAAAAATAGGCGTGAGCGGTCTCAAACTCTTCCAAGGGATGACAATCCAGATTGTGAAACTGGTGCGTTTGACTACACTCCTCTCACAGTAGGAGGTAGTGCTGGGGAAGCAAACTTTTCAAGCAGTGCATCTGCGTTGTCCAAGCTTTTGGGCACCACAACTTCTGCCATCACTGTACCCGTGAACAATACATCAACATCACCAAAGAAAATGAAATCACCAAAAAAGATGACTACAAATGAGAATGACGCCGATGGAAGAGCAACAACAGCGAAACCAAAAGTCACCATTGTCGGAAAGGCTAAGGTATACTCACGAAGTCTCATCCCGCCAAAGGTGTATCACAGCTCTGCTACTGGTCTTTGGATTTCAACAGTCAATACATCTTCTAATTCTTCAGATGATGTGAAAGCGTTCTCTTTCCGGACAGAGCAAGAAGCTCGTGCGTCAGCCTACGCAAATGCTCCTCCAGTAATGATTCCATTTGACAACTGCTCCGAGTGCATGCTGTGTGACAACAAATTTTCGCTGCTGCGCCGTCGCAAAAATTGTCGTAATTGTGGTATCTGCATCTGTACTAACTTTTCATGCAGGTAAGCTCATTTTGTACTTGACCTACCAATCACACTATTCCTTTTGCTCACAATTAAAATCTTGATACACAGTACGAATTGGCGAGCTAAAATGGTTCCAGAAACTTACAACGTCAAAAAGTGAGTCCATTGTTTTGTTATTCTGTTCTTACACTCTCAATCATTATTACTGGTGCTTGCAGCTGATACATATATGTGTGTGTTTCTTGCTTTCCTCTTTCTTCTTCATTTAATTTGTTCTACGAAGAACGAGCACGGTAAAAGTGTGCACCAGCTGTGACTCTCTGGCAAAGCGTTTCCAGCACTCATTACTTGAAGGGAGGTACGAAACAGCGTTAGAACTGTATTTAACAGGCAATATCAACCTTCGTGTTCCCTTTGCTTTCAAGAGCGAACGTGACGATATGTTTCCAGTCCACTGCGCGATCAAAGGCAAATCAGAGAAGCTCCTTCGTTGGCTGGTGGAGACACAATGCTGCCCCCTGCAGATGTTTGCAACATCAAATAAGGGGAGCAAATCTTCGACAGGGAAGGAGATGGATAATTACCTCCCTTCATTAAAGACTTCAAAGGGCAGAACGATTTTAGACTTAGCTATGGAGTCTGAAGATTGTGGAATCCTGAGGTTCCTGGTAAAGGAGAAGGAGCTTTCAGTCTTTGAAGTGAAAGACTTGGATATTGTCCTGAGAGCTATGGATACATTGATAAAGGAGCAGCCACTTATTCGAGACGAAAGCACGGAGTCAAAGGTCAACAGCATCAAAATAGAGACCAAGAAAGGGACCAGCTCATCTGCCAAAGATAATTTCACAAAGGAGAAGACGATGCAAGCACCTTCAAATGCTGTGGCTGAAAAAGTAAAGGCTGCTTGCAAAAAGCCGCCTTTGGCTACATTTGCAAAAGATCCATTCAATTTTAGTACTTGTGAAGATAGTGACGAAGAAGATGAGGTTCGCTTTTTAGACGATGACGATGCACAGTCTGTGTGTACCACGCTGCCTGATGTGTGCATAATCTGCAGTGAGAAGAATATTGACTGCGTTGCTGCTCCATGTGGTCACCAAATGTGTTGTTTGAAATGCAGCAAACAGTTGCGTTATTGCCCAGTCTGTAGCACTGATAGCCAATTCATATCTATCTACCAGCCTTAGCCAGCGCAGCTTATGTTTCAGCTATGCGTGAGATAACAAATTCTTAAGATAAACATCTATGTTAAATTACAAGTCGAGGAGGTCAGAATATCTCACTTTCATTAATTCTTTGTTGTCTCTACTTAATGAAGGGGGCCAAAAGAAGTTGGTTCAATCAATAAAGTTGATTGTAGGTAAAAGAGAAACAAGGAAGCTCATCACCGTTGAAGAGGAAGAGAAAGGTCGGTACACACACGTACTCATTGTTGGTAGTACGTACGTTAGAACAGGTAGTAGAAGAATTGCAAGTGCATGGACTAGATAACTATAGGATTGCAGACTTACCTAGTATGTAGCAGACTCGCCCAAGCTGCTTTGGAGGCCATCCACAGCGAAATTATTCTTCTTGTTATTGGACTGTGGACTGCTCTTCCTGGCAGAAGTGTGCAAAAGCATCTTGCAATACTACTTAGCAGGATGAAATACATGCCAAGAATTCAATACGCCCTCTAATACCTTTACCTCGTGGTAGGAGTTCCAACTGAGTAACTCAGTTTGCATCTGCACCCTACTGTGTATCGATCTGATCTGCATAAGTATCACTTTTTGGAAAGCCAGAAGGTAAAAGAGAAACGGGACAAAAGAGCGAAGAAATAATTCTACGAACTTGAACTTTCTGAACCCTACATGTATGTGTCGCATGAGAGTCACAAGTCACAATGTGCCCTTGGGGTCATTGTCTTTGTCTTCTCACGAAGACCCTTCAACAACACAACCCCACAAGGTCACCGAGACGGCAGGCTGATGAGGAGCATCATGAATGTGCAGGCACCAACATACTTACATCAGTTGCACTTGTGAACAAGTGCAATAGTAATTCATAATACTAGATCTAATGTTACATTATTCCTTTCAGATTTTTTCCCTTTAATACTCTCTGCCTTCTTTGCTGACCATGGTACCATCTCTTTCTTCAAAGCATCGTTGTCTTGACTTTTGGTATGTTTATTAACGTTTCCCACGGTCTAGCTGTTTAGGTCCCTGTTCAGACAGATAGATCCTACTTTTTGAACACGTACACTTCCATGTTTTTGGAAAATGCCACGCCGGACGCTACCCATTCATCTTTGGCTTCTTGATCATCAACAGGAGTGGGATGGCTGTTCCAATTTTCATTTGCCATATCTGCTACAGACATTGTTCGCCTCGGTTTAATTGGCTTTGGCGAATCATAAGACGAGCGCTTTGTGGAGAGGGAAGCACCATTTCCCTGAGATAATCTATTAGAGGATGTACTTTTCGGTGTTGCAAAAGTGCTCAGAGAAAGCTGACTTGTGCTCTTACGAATGCGTTGAATAGAGGGATTTGTCGAGGGTGGACTTGCGTCGACCATGCCTGATAGATTAATAGAAGAGTACCGAGCAGGGCGCATGATGCCATTCACGCTTGCATTGGTAAGACTGCAGCGATGCATGGGTTCCGACAGTTTACGCATGGTCACTTTTTTCCCCGAAGAATGCGAGGAGCCGGTGAGTGAGGAGTCACCGGTAGATGATCTTCGCGATTGACTGCCAGGACGAGACTCTGTGCTATCTCGTGATTCAGAGCGCTCCTTCCTCCTGACTGATTTTTTCACTTCTAGAGAGGCGGCTTGACTCTGTTTCTCCTTGTTTAACTCTGGGTGCCAGCTGTCATCAAGCGTATGATCAGATTCGAAAAAAGAGGGATTAGGGAGGAAAGAGTTTGCCTTGGGCTTTGTGGGCGGCTGTTGCCTTCCTTGGCTTACTTTTGACTGAGTTTTTTCCTGTTGACGCGGCTGCACCTTCTCATTGTTTCTCTCCTTGGAACGCCTGCTTGTGGGACGGTAACCCTTGCCACTACCAACACTAACGCGGCTCTCTACCTTCTTTGCCTTGTCACTGTCGCTCGCAACGCCTTTCCTGGTTGTCTTTGGTGGCTCGGAAGACTTATATATTCGAAGTGACTCCAAGTTACGTCCATCGCAAACCTGAGACTTATCAGCGGTGATAAATCTGTAGTTGCGGAAGAGATCACTGCGCCCAGCAGATGAGCTCATGGAGGAGGAAGGACACATACTATATGCTGTGTAGTAGTGCAAAAAGTTGCGTCGGCTATTGAGAAGAGGTTTAATGGTGACAGACAATGGTTGGATCTTGTTTGCGGCGATGTGCAATGATATGTGCAGCATGAATCTGAGTGATTGCATGCGGTATAATGGGTTCGGCGTTCGGCAAGCAAGGCAGAGAAACACCACGTGGTTGAGTTTGCCGGCGGCGCTGAATCTGGCTGAATGCTGCGACGCGCCCGCCTGACGAGCAATCTGTCTCACCACGAGATGGAGTCGTGATCGGAGAAGTTGTTATTGATTCCTACGTTAAATGATAGAGGATGGCTTCTCCCAAATCGCGAACTCTTCGCTTCTCTCTAAGCTTTTAGATAAAATACCAGCTGCAGGTCCCTAGAGGCATTTGTAAAATCTTAGATGTGACAGCTTCCTTGAAGCTGTAGGTAGAGTCGAAATACTTTTAGGTAATACCATATCGTACTATCACAGCTAAGTAGCAACCAAGGGTAAAGTAGCAACCGCCCCAAGAAAACAACACCAAAGCAACAGAACAGAACTACATGAACATCATGCGCTTCTTTGTCCTCCTCCTCCTCCTCTCAGCTGCATCCCTTTGCGCCGCCATGAGAGTCGCCGTCACTGGCACTACAGTAAGACACTCTCAATTGCTCGGAATATTATTTCATCAGGATTTATTATCTAACTCATATTATGTGCTAATGTCAGGGTCTTCTGGGCAGACAAGTGGTCGAACGCCTCTCCAATAAGAATATTAAAGTTAACGCTTTGCTCCGACACCCTATCGACAATTCTGTGACACCTTCCATAGACAAAGATGCTAAATCTACACAAGTTGCTTTGTATCTAAGTCAACTTCCAGGAGTTACGATGGTTGCAGGCGATGCTACAGATCTTGCTTCGTGTAAACAGCTTGTCGACAATTGCGACGCAATCATTGCAGCCCACGGGTGAGTTTGCTCTTTTTTTTGTTCACGTTGCATTTATGTAATGGTCGATATATATGAACCTACGATATTGATCTTCTCACAACACACTTCCACTTTCACACTTCCACTTTCAAATGACAAACAAACAGTCCAGTTAAGCCACCACCAATTCAATCACTCTTCCGTCTCCTACCTGAATCAGATCCTGTTCATAGTCGAAGTGTCAATTATGTCGCTGTACAAAATATGATCGATGTCGTAAAAGAGTCAAAATCTTGTAAGCGCATTGTCCGTGTCACTGGAAAGGGTGAAGAACCCACTGCATTTTTCACAGTTCTCATCAATATGCTTGGCAACATGGCCAAGGCCTGGAATTACGAGGGAGAGCAGTTGTTGAGAACATCTGGCGTTGACTACACAATCATTCGGCCGGGAGTTATGGGAAGAAATGACATACCAACCAACAAAGTGAGCGCATTGGCTGATAATGGGCAAGATCTGAAAGTCACTGCGGTTACTCACTCTCAAATTGCGGAACTATGTTGCGATTGCTTGGACTATTCTAATGCAGCGAAGTCGACATTGACAGCAATGAATGTAGATGAAGGATTAGGTGAGGATAGTTATGCTCCTTTGCTTGAAAATGTCAAAGCTGACAGTAGGGATTTTCCAACAACTCTGTTGGAAGAGCACAAGAGAGGAGCAAGAAATGGTGCAGTCATACTGGCGTCGTTCTTGGCTGTGTTTGTGAGTGTTTCTGTTGCAGTTCTGAAGTTAATAAGTGGGTTTGTATTGGGAATCTTTCATTAGAACTACGAGAGAAATATAACTACTTCATATCCATCAACAAGCATTTATCCTAACCATTACTGACACTATCTCTATATAACATAAAACAAACCAAACCCTGCCTCACACACTTTTACAAGTTAAGCCGAAAGCGACCACGGCTGTTCGGACCATGATATCCAAAATTTTCGTTTTGACCAAATGCAAACAAGAAATACAACCCTTGTGTGATTGGAATTTCTTCAGGCTCATTTAACATCTTCGTGAATCTCATGACAGTTTCCCCGTCATCAACAGTCACACTTGCATCGGTCAAAGTTTGGGCCTCATCTGGAAGTCTAAAAATCCTGTTTATGTTCCTCCTTTTGAGAAAGTGTTTTTCGGGGTTTCTACCAGGGATACCGATCACAGCTTCACTACGAGGCATGAAGCCATCAACAGAAAAGCCAACGGCTACCCATGCCACAGAATCAC
>Ga0209652_1002365_pt1 | contig 14608 bp, 6 predicted proteins | sample SaaInl74LU_5_DNA_FD_184641 | JGI IMG/M metagenome (GOLD analysis project Ga0209652, IMG submission 184641) | Marine microbial communities from expanding oxygen minimum zones in the Saanich Inlet - ESP_74LU_5_DNA (SPAdes) (version 2) | ecosystem: Environmental > Aquatic > Marine > Intertidal zone ...
TCCTAACATCTGCATTTAATTTATACCATTTTCCCTAAAGAACTTACGCTTCAAGAATTTGATAAGCTATACCGCTCTTGATGTAATATTGAAATAGCGGACTTGTGACGAGGCGTTCATCAGAGAGGTGAGAAGCTGCCTAAAAAAGTTGGGCAGTAGTGCTTTAAGGGGGAAAATGTTCTCCCTAACGGAATAAACATTTAGTCAAACTATCTGTGGATACCTCATATCTGACACTTTTTAGTTCAGAGTTTGGCCTAGCTAAACAGTGGTAAAAGAGTAGCTACTTTGTCGAGACAACTAACTTAGAAAACGTCGTTCTTGCTCTGTCCACAATCATCAAATTTCAAGCATTTTTCGCAGACCCATTGATTTTAAAGGGCTTAGCTAGGTACCACAATCTTAGAATGAGTTTTTAATCCCGAAATAGGTGCTTCGGTATTTTATTTTTTGCTCTGTCCACAATCATCAAATTCCAAACATTTTTCGCAGACTCCTTGATTTTAAAGGGCTCAGCTAGGTACCACAATTTTTACAATGAATTTTTTTAACCCAGAAATAGGTGCTTTCATATTTTATTTTTTGCTCTGTTCACAATCATCAAATTCCAAGCATTTTTCGCAGACCCATTGATTTTAAAGGGCTCAGCTAGGTACCACAATCTTTACAATGAATTTTTTAGTCCCGAACTAGTTGCTTTCATATTGTATTTTTTGCTCTATCCACAATCATCAAATTCCAAGCATTTTTCGCAGAATCCTTGATTTTAAAAGGCTCAGCTAGGTACAACAGTTTTTATAATGAGTTCTTTAATCCCCAATTTTTAATCCCAAAATAGGTACTACATTCAAAAACACTTCACATCACTTGAAATCCTTAACAAAATTTGACTTTTCACAGGATAACTGAAGTGTGTGATTAATAGAGATCGTTTCAATATACTATTACTCTATGAATAAAGAACTTAGACAACGTTTAAAGTGGATTGAGCTTTACGAAGAAAGCAATAACGCGGTCCTACTTTATAGTCGGTGTGAAATTCCTAAGCTCAGTCTTTGAAAATAGTACGAGTGATGCGAAGAGAAAGGTATTCTGGATACGACATTTTATTCAGCATAAAAATATAGAGTATTTAGTTTTTGAGTGTAAACAGGCGTTACTATGACGTCTCAGTAATAAACTGTTAAGCCAAAATTTGGTTCACGATAAATTTCAAATATTAATCAAGCAACTTTACATAACAGTGAGCGACCTAGAGGCAATATCCTCTGGACGCCACTAAGCCTAATTCTTTGCAGCCGGATCTGGCTCCCGGTAAATTCCTGGTTCTATCCTTACATTCACTATCGCCTGGTCTGTGGGCCATGCTAATACTACCAGCTGCTGTCTATCAGCGTCCCAGATAAAATCGCTGGGTTTAGTATTAGCTTTAGATGAATATACGCGAAAACCAGTTTTAATCGGACTGTGCGTAAGAATTAAATCGTCGCCTACGTGAATAGAGAATCCATCAGGGTAGTGGCGATCTGCTCCCACAAATATTTTCGATGCCCCTTTGCTATTATCGGTTTTAATATTGAGATCTAGCGTGCGGGTGGCGAAATGAAACATAAAGTTTTTAATATCACCTGCGATATATTGCGGATAGGGGCGAGCGATAATATCGGTGATATATTTTCGTTCTACAGTTCCGTCGGCTTGCTTATCTGAGAATATTGCCCATGTAGATTCTCCGCCGGGTAAGAAGTTCTGGTAGCTACGATTACCTAGAAACCAAGCTTTGATTGAACCAACACCCATTTGGTCAAAAATTTCTGCGGTACGAATATAAAACTCAATGTAATGTAGCTGCTCTTCCACGGACTTGTCGGTAGTAAGTAACGTAGGAAACCCCCATTCGCCCACTAAGATTGGCGCTTGAAGTAAGTCAGCTTCTTTATCAAACCGTTCCATAGTCGGTGCTATGTAGTCAATATACTCTTGGTAAATGTGTGGTGCGAAAACAATGTTTTTGCGGTTTACCTTTTTCTTAATTTCCGCGTACTGATTTTTGTTTATTGCCTCACCTTTGTTCATAAAAATAGTTTGAATTAAGAACAACTTTTCGTCGCTGTAGGGCAGTGCCGCATCGATAATCTTTTCGTAGAGCGGAACCAAATAATCGCTGGTTAGCTCGTCATAAGACTGCGTAAGCTCCTTTTTTCTCGGCTCGTTTACTAAGTCGTAGCCGATAACTGCTTCGTTGTCCTTAAACGCATCCCAAATGTGTCGCCATGCGCTAATGTACTTCTCTTGCGCATTATTTTGATTAAAGTATAAATCTGGCCACGAAAAACCCTTGGCGCCATACACGGTTAATTTGAAAACGGTTTTAATCCCCGCTGCTCTACCAAGTCGAACAGCACGTTTTAAACGTGCTAAGTATTCAGGTTCAAATCTCGAATTACCAAATGTACTTAATTTACCTAGTTCTAATCTTACTACCTGTACGTTGGCGCCCAATCGTACCATGCGAGCATAGTCGTCTTGAGTAAAGTTAACTTCACCCGCGGCATCATTGGTATTCACGACAAAGCCGCGCGGGATCATATGTCTTCCGTCGTCATCGCGTAGACCATGTTTAATGTCTTGTGCGAGCACTACATTATCTGTAATAAGCGTAAGCAGCAGAGTAAATAGCAGTGTTCTAAAAAGTGACTGTGTCATTCAAAAACCTCTTTTTTTTTCTATTAGTGCCAAAATAGCAGAGCGGAAATGAACGGATTGACTCCCATCAGTGTGATGCTATATGTAATAAATGTTATCTTTCGTTTAAAAAATCTTTTCCTCTCGTATTCACACATACGCTGTGTAAACTCTGAAAATAACTAGTTAAGCGTTATTTCAACGAAAATACCTGTAGATACAAGCTACGCTCGTCGCCTGAACCTCCCGCGTCTTTTAGATAGTAGTAGGCTTTATTGTCTTTAAAAAAGACGACGGCTTTATCGAATGCCGGTCCCTGTTTGTGTTCGTAGATGGTAGTAAAAGTTTCTGAGTTGTCCTCAGCCTTTGCGATTACAACACGGCCATTCCTCAAGCCAGTAAGGTAGACATCATTTCCGTTATTAAATAGTTGGCCACCAAAAGGTATCCTTACCGTCGTAAAGTCCTTTTGTCCGAATTTACGAAATGTGTGTAGGTTTATCGCTTCGTTGAATTCAAGATCATCTACTTTACTTATGAAGTGCTCATCGCCACTGTCTGTCACTGTGAAGTCAAATCCGTGAACAATTGAAACTTGGTTCTTTTTCTTTGTTTTAGCCCAGTCACCGGGCTCTTCAATTTGGATGTACTCAGAAATAGCTAACGGAATATCAATTGGTTCATCGTAAGCATTTTTCCAGTCAGAGACGCCTTGCGGATCTTCAGAATACGCGTAGTAAATACCGTTTTGATAAAGGTATTTATCTGACGTGTTTTTCGAGCGTCGCTGAAACGCTATGCGAAATTTACCGCCTGTGAATTTGAAATCTCCATAAAGCCCCCAGTTATGCTCGCTACCATGTTCTGAGGCTAACACATGATTAAAATCATAATATCCATGCCATTTTTTACCGTCGTACCGGGCAAAAAGCATTTTCCCATTAGCTGAGAATCCATAGCGCATTTTCATAAAAAGATCTCCATCCTTTCCTGTAAAAAAAGCCGGGTAGGTAAGGAGTTTCGTCGTATCGATGTCGCTAATTCCATCGAAGGCTAAATGCTTGTAATGGCCAGCGCTGGAGTTGACAAATTGTTCCAAAGTAAACTTGTCGTCTGGCACTGAGGCCGCGCCCTGTAGAGAATAAGAGTAGCGCAGATAGTCTTGAGAAAAGGCTTCTACTCTACCATTGCGATGCATGTCGTATAGCAAGTGAACGGTATCGTTTGTAGGGCTGATGCCCACTGCAATGGTGTTGTGCGTTTCGCCTAACCACCATTTGCCTCTGAACCCTGTGTGCTGGTGTGGAAACTGAACCGTTTTAAGCACACCGGTTTTAGTATTCAGGCGCGAAAGCATGACATGTCGGTTGTTTTTGCCGCCTTTGTACCACGTCATAAAAACAAAATGCTTGTACACCTTTATGCAGTCACCGTGAGGGGATAGTGCATTGCCAAAAATATAATCGTAGCCATCCGGGTTATTGTCAGTATGAGAGCCTTTAACGTTGTTTCCGTTGAAGAAAAGCGCGTTGGGGGTCACTAGCACTTCCGTATCTAACCTTACGGATGCATAGGCACTGAAACTGATTGACAAGCAACATAAGAGAGATAGCGAAACAAGATTGCTCTTAAAGAGGATATCTAAATTTTGCAGTTTTTTAACTGAATATAGTAGCAATTTCGAGCCTTTTTATTTAATTTTGCGCACGTTTTACACCCAACAATTTAGCAATATCTGATCTAATATCAGCCTATCTGGAAAGGTTTGTTTAATAGCAATTTGACTGCATTTGGTTATTATTGAGTGAAAATGGTTTTAAATAAATGTACACTGATTGTAAGTGTATAGCGAGTAAATCCGATGAAATTAAATCTAAAAGTGAGTGGTATAGCCCGCCAATTAAGAACGTTAGTAAAAAGTGTGGCGGCGCTCTCAGTATTAACAGCCTGCGCGTCGAGCGATACCGCGACGGTACCCTCGACTATGATCAAAGCTAATGGGGTGTTTTTAGAAAGCCAGACAAAAATAACCAATGGCGCACTTCATTTTGATGGCAACAAACTCAATCACAAAACCTTTGACAAGCCGTCGACAGGGGCCGAGTACGATTACTTTTTTGGTAGAAATATTTCTGCTCATGGTGATGCCGTTAAACCCTATAAGCATTACGTTTTTATGACGTGGTACAAAGGCGGCAAAAATAACCGACATGTTATGCTCTCTAGGTTTAACACCAAGACTGGTATTGTCAAAACCATTCAGTTTCCTCATCGACATACAGGCTTTCGCGGCGATCCATTGGTAGGTGAGTCACACAACACCATAGGTTTAGCCGTGAGCCCGCTAAATGGCACCATCCACATGGTTTATGACATGCATGCCTATGTCGACGACAATGCCAACGGTAGATTTAAGGGAAGGTTTGTTAACGACTTTTTCCGCTACTCTTATTCAGTGATAGGTGCTGCGGATGTACCGGATGACGAATTTACATTAAAGCAGTTTGTTAAAGATACCAGTGAAGTAAGTCAGGGCGCCGATGATTACAAACATTTGACCATGACAGGTAACTTGGAAGACAAAGAGAATTTTTCTGCGCTGACATACCCAAAGTTCTATACAAGTAAAGATGGTGAACTATTGCACTACATGCGCTGGGGCGGCAATAACAACGGTGCTTATTATTTCAACAAGTACGACGCCGAAAAACAAGTGTGGACTCGCTTTACACCTTTCAATCATAAAGACCAAAAAACGCATGGTAATGCGTACAACTGGGGCCTATACGGTCAGATGAAGTATATAAACGGTAAGTTACGCGTAGGTTTTCAACAACGTAGCGCGAATAATAATGACCGTTATAAGTATCAAAACGGCGTTTACTATGCTTATTCAGATCATCCTGATGGTTTAGGTGAATGGAAAAATGTAGATGGCAAAGACATGACTTGGCCTTTGGTTAACTCAGATGAAATAAAAATCTTTGAGCCTGGTGATTATATCGATCATCAAGAACCTAACGCTGTACACATTGTAAAGGGTTTTGACTGGACGGTTACCGAAAACGACGATATTCACTTTATCACTCACGTTCGTTCTACAAATACGAGACGAAGTGATTATAAGGAGGTGTCGATACACGCGTTTAAACAGGCCAACGCGAAAGACTTTACAGTGACCACTGACTTTACCGGGGCTGATTCCATTTATACGTCGGGTGACAGCATTTTTATAATTGGGTTAAAAAATGGCTACCCGTTTGTTGAAAAAGCGAAAGGTGGTACTAACGATTTTGAGGTAGTTTACCAGCAAAATACGGGTATTAAATTTGACCATGGTACTATTCATATTGAAAACGGAAAAGCGTACTACTACCTGATGGAGAAGGGTGCAGGAAACTCTCTTCCACTTCATCTCCAAGTTATTGATTTGGGTGTGTCAGAGTAAGCTAGCAACTAACTTAATGTTCAATGGCTCTTTCTTAAGTTAGATAGAGCTGCGACTGTTTTATCTTCGGAGAGTCAATATGTTTGGCCTTAAGTTTTTTTCTACCGCTTTATTAGCGGGCGTTTTGAGCTTTAACAGTTATGCTGTGAATGTCTTGAAAGCAAATACTGAATTTAAAAACGGCGATTATGCGACTGCGTTATCATTATATGAAGAGGGTGCTAAGTTGGGGAATGCCCATGCTCAGTATCAACTTGGGGTTATGTACTTAAAAGGACTTGGGAGCGAACCTAATACGGTTTCATCAATGATTTACTTTTCGTTAGCGGCTGAACAGCGCTACCACAATGCACAAAGTATAATTGAAAAAATGCGGTCGTCGTTAGATGAAAATGATCTTGCACTTCTTACTAAGGCAATAGAGCAGGAACGAGCAGGGCACCAGAAATACCAACAGGCGTTATTACCACTAGTTAATCACAGCACTGTCACCCAGCGAGTGACTTTTGGAGGCTCGGAAGCATTGGAGCAGAAAGTTTACGCAGATGAACTTCAAAACTTTGACAACGAACTTCAAAATTTGGGCCGTGAAATTGGCGGAGCAGACGGCATCGATATAATAGATGTTGCAACCATAATTAATAACCCTGGTTTCTTAGTTGTAGAAAGCGATGTGGCGATCGACGGCTCTGTGCGCTACGTCCGTGAAATCCAAAAGTCAGGAAGTACAAAACGATTACTCAGTGCTTACAAACTTTTTCCGCAAGCACAACCAATGTTAGGTGGTGACCCGACTGAATTCGTTCATCGCGCATATATGGGGGCTGCACTGGACGATAAGTTCAGTTTGAACGAAAACGCACCACAGTTGTACAACGAAACTCGAGAAATTTTAAGGAAAGCCAAAGACAAGCCAACGCTAGAGTCGTTATATCAGTATGCAATGGCGATGATCATTTTCCCTTGGATGGAAAGTGAAAATGACGACGCTGAAAAATTACTTAAGCAGCTTGCTGTAAAAGGGCACCCAGGAGCTATGTATGAATATGGCTTGCAGTTGTATATGCAGCAAAAAGATATACCCGAAGCAATAGAATGGATAACTCAGGCGAGTAAATATGGCCTTTCTCGGGCAGAGTATCGTTTGGGTAAACTTTTGCTTAATAGCCCTTGGGTAATTAGTGACGAGAAAAAAGCGCTTTTCTGGTTTGAGTCAGCTGCAGAGAAAGGAGATGAGGCAGCAAGCCTGCACGCAGCGAAAATAAAACTTACTGCTTATGACAAAGCGCTATTAGATGTTTCTGGCGCACTCAAATACTTAGACACTATTGCCAGTTCTCAAAACCTAAATCCAGAATATCAATATTTGCTTTCTATTTCTTATAGACTTCGCCCACAGCGTGACTTCAAAAAATCAGTTGAGCTGTTAGAAAAAGCTATCTCAATGGGAATGCGCACCAACTGGGACACTTCTGAGTGGCAGGCATTGCTAGCCAAATTGCTACAAGGCAATATAACGGTAACAGATTTTGAATCTAAGTAAATTATGAGCGGCTAGTCGCTTCCAAATAGAAAGGGCGTTGTCGATATACACGAGAACCTATTTCATGAAAAATAGCCTCTCGTTCACCAAAATACTATTTTTGCGACTGCTGATAAATGAGGCGGCTAGTTAACCAACATTTTGTTGATTAGCTGCTGGTTAAGCACCGGATTATATTCAGGGTTGAGTTTGGTGGGAATATCTGCACCCGTTTGCTGTTGCCATGCTTCCAGTTTTGCTTTTAATTCTGCAAGCTTCAGTGGATTCTTGCTTGCTACGTTATTTTTCTCTGCTAGGTCATTTGCCAAGTTATATAATTCAAACTCGTTGTTTTCGAAATATTGGATCAGCTTCCAGTCACCACTTCGTATAGCACTACCTGGGCGTGTTCTAAATAACGGGTCTTGACCTTGGTCGGTAGGTGCATGGTGCGCTTGAAGATACACCGGAAAATGCCAAAACAAATCGCGTTCCGCTATATTACCTCTGCCTAACAAATATCCACTGAGGTCAACACCGTCCAAGACTTGATTTGGTAATTCGGCTTTCGCCAAGTTGACCAAAGTGGGATAAAAGTCGGCATTAATTACAGGTGTATGATCAAGGCCTGGTTTAATTTTTCCTGGCCAACTCACTATAAGCGGTACGCGTATACCACCGTCATAATAAGAACCTTTACCGCCACGAAGCGGCGTAGGAAACGACGACATACGATAACCACCGTTGTCAGAAGTGAAAATAACCAGGGTGTTATCGGCTAAGCCTTCAGATAATAACGTGTTAAGAATTCGGCCGACATTTTGATCCATATGCTCAACCATAGCAGCGTAAGTCGCTTGCTTTTTGTCTTCAATTCCCTTTCTACGATACTTGTCTACCTTATCAACAACGGCTTGATAGGGAGTGTGGACCGTATAATAGGGAACATAGGCAAAAAATGGCTGGTCTTTGCTTGATTTAACCCAGTCAATTACTTCGTTTGTTAGACGCTCGGTTAAATACTCGCCTTTAGGGCCATCTTTAATGTTAGGTAAGTCATAAGGACTAAAATAATGGAAGGTCATACCTTGGTGACTACCAGCAATATTAACATCGAAACCTTGTTCATCAGGGGCGGCGCCTAAGTGCCACTTGCCAAAAGAACCCGTTGTGTAGCCAACAGTTTTTAGTGATTCTGCGATCGTAATAACATCTGTGCTAATACCACGTTTGTTTTTTATTGGAATTAACTTACGTGTTTTTGCATCGCCGCGAGTAGATGGAGAGACGGTATAAACACCGTGACGTGGCCCATACTGCCCTGACATTAATACCGCACGACTTGGCGCACAGTTAGCGGCGCCGGCATAGGCTTGGTCAAAAACCAAACCTCGCTGCGCTAAGTTGTCGACATTCGGTGTTTCAAAGTAGTTTGAGGTTTGGTTGAACCCTACGTCTGACCAGCCAAGATCGTCCACCACAATCATAATGATATTAGGTTTGTCATATTTTTTATTACTGGCAGCGTTCGATGGCTCGGCTCTGATACTCCAAACAGCTATCGAAACTAAAATGAAAGCTAATAATGAATTTCTTAATTGCATTGAGGTTACTCACTTTTTACTTATGCATATTTAATGCATTCAAAAATTTTGACTGCTGTGTTTTATAGCGAATACGCTGCCTTATACATTAGTGAAGCCTTACGCGTTATTTCTCCACTAAAATATAGGTGGTGATAAATTTTGTGTTCCTTGTTGAAGGCTATAGACCACCAGAACAGTTTGTAATTGTAATGGACCATGTTCACTCAAGAGTAAACTGGTCGATATTAGGGCCGCTTTCTCCAACGGTTCTAAATTCTATATGGTTGGCACCTTTTACTAGCGTGAAGCTTACTGCTTGTTCGTCCCATTTACTGTCCCAACTCCCGGTAGGCTCAAATTCGACCACAGCCGCCTTCTTATCATTAACATAGATAGCAAGAGGACGTTTTGAGCGCTTGTCGTTGTGCGTGTAGCGGAAAACAGCCGTGTATACGCCATCAGCACCATCGTTTTCGTGATACCAATACATGGTGCCTTCTTTCTCATTAAATGTTCCATAAGCTCCGCCGTGAACTCCGTGAGCACCGCGCACGGCTGTGGCACCTTGACCATATTCAGCGTCTTCGCCCTGTAATGATAGGCCGCGCCCAATCCACATATCGGCTGAGTGTTCATTGCCCCAGAAAAGGCCCACACCTTGCCCAAATTGTTGTGTCATTTGTAGGGCAGGTCGGCCATTGATCATTACATTCGCGTATACCGTGTCACCATCTTTTACAGTGAAAGGGGAAAGGTAAGGTTTCATTTCTTCTTCATTGGGGTTGTTTACGCTGTAGAGAACCTGGATTTGTTGGGATGCGATGTTCGCAGTGTCAGTGATGGCAATGGTTTGGACATCAATAGCGATTTTATTTGATAGCCTCAACGCTTCGTCACCGACTATTGCAGCGATAGTGACAAATTCACGAGCGTCCGGATAAGATACTTCAATAAACGCTCGGTTTTTTCCCATAAATAAGTACCGATAATTAGATTTAACACGATTGGTATGCTCGTAAGGAGAGCCGTTTTCAAGTGCCTTTACTTTTAGTCCTTCACTGAAGTGATAATAGGTTTTATGGCTGCCGTAGGGATAAAAGTTGTTATTCTCATCTACGGTTTCAGTTGTAATTACTTTCGCAGTATTGAAACCACCTTCTGCGGCATAAGTATCAACACTGTGTCTCAAAGAAACGGGGGCGTCAGCGGTTTTAATTTCTTTCTCTAAGACCTTTTTTCCGTTCTTATAACCCACTGCACGAATTGACCCCGGCGTCCAAGGTACGAACCATTCTGCTTGCATCTCATCGGCTTGTTTTCCCGGTTTATCAATGCCAAGAGATTTACCATTTAAAAACAGTTCGACCTCATCAAGATTAGAGTAAACCCATACTGGCACCAAGGTACCTTCTTTCATCGTTGGATGTGTCCAGCTAGGAAGAATATGCAGCACAGGTTCATCTAGCCATTGGCTCCGATAAAAGTGGAAAAGGTCCTTTTCAAAGCCGGCCAAATCAAGTGCGCCCCCCATAAAAGCAATGTAAGGCCAACCACCGTGTGCTAACCCTGCTTCTCCGTGGTAATCGAAACCGGTCCAACGAAAATGCCCCGCGTGATGCGGCAAATCACGTGCCAGCTCCCAGTTTTTTCGGGCGCTAATACGAACTGTCGCGTTGTCATAGGAGGAATTAAGGTGTTGTTTTTGATTCGACCATTCTTTAGGGTCTTTCCAGTCGTAGAAAAATATTTCTTTTTCCGAGATATCATGCAGCTCGAAAGTATCGCTCTTCGGGCCGTCTCTCCACCATGTTTGGGTACGATAATATCCACGGGTTTGCCAGGTGTGAGGGGCTTCTGTTGAGACAAAAGGGCGGTCAAATCGTCGTTCGAAGAAGCTCTTGTTCTCTGAACCACCGTTAATGCCTATTACATCTAGTCCTTCTTTATTTGTCGAACCCGAGGTAATGAGCCGGGTTGGATCATGTTTTTTGACGGCCGCAGCGAGCTCAGTAACAATGTCACCGTGGGTTTCATTACCTACGCTGTAAATGATGATTGAAGGGTGATTTCTGTTGCGTGTGACCCACTCGGTTAAGTCTTTCTCCCACCACTCATTGAAATGATAACGGCCGTAGTCGTGACGTGCTTTTTGCTTCCATCCGTCAAATACTTCATCCATCACCATGATGCCCAACTCATCACAGAGGTCATAAAACATCGTGGGGTAGGGGTTGTGGCCCGTACGAATCGCGTTAACCCCCATTTCTTTTAAGAGGCTTAGTTTCCATCTTAAAAGCGGTTTTGTCCACGCTCCTCCGACAGGCCCGCCTTCATAATGTTCGGCAACGCCTTTAATCTTTATATTTTTGCCGTTTATCCAAAAGCCTGTTTCCGTTTTCCATTCGATATGTCGAACACCGAATTTTGCAGTTTGAGCGTCTATGGCTTTGCCGTTGTTTAAAATGGTTAGTTTTAGCGTGTATAGATAAGCTTCATGCGGATCCCAGCGTTTTGCATCTGATAAGTTGAAAGAAAGGGCATAGGTGGCTTTCCCATTCTCTTGTCTATTCAGTTTTTTAAGCTGTGCGCGGTTCGTCAATATCTGCTTATTATCCTGGTCGTATACGGCATAACGAAGGGCATACAGAGAAACATTTTGAGTGTCGTCATTTAATTCAAAGCTAACATCGACCTCAGTTTCTTGACCCACATTGGGTGTAGTGATAAATAACGAGTTATGTTTGATATGAACAGGGTTGAGGATAGCTAATTTGACCGGTGCGTAGATTCCGCCCGGGTGATACCACCTAGCTGAGGGCTGCAGTTCGTTGTCGACGCGTAAACTAATTACATTGTCACCTTGCTTAAGGTACTGGCTTAACTCATATTGAAAACTAATGTATCCATACGGTCTTTTCCCCAGGAAATGTCCGTTCACCCATAGTTCACTGTTCATATACACGCCGTCGAACTGAAGCCAGATTTGTTTTCCTTGCCAGCTAGTGTCATAAACAAAATGCTTTCTATACCACGCTACTCCACCTCCGTGATAACCACCTGATTGCCCTTGCGAGCCAGCTTTGTGCACACCCTCCTCAAATATGTAGTCATGAGGTACATCTAGCTTTTTCCAGCCGCTATCATTAACGTTTTCGTTTTTATAGATTTCATTGTCATCAAGATTAAAAAGCCAGCCTTCATTGAAGCTTATGGTTTGACTTGTTGTGTTGGCCGCCAATCCGTTGGCTGATAGTAGTGCGCAAAATAAACTCAGAGCCAAAAGTAGAAAGCACGTTAGGCGGTTGTTATTTGAAACATTACGCGTCATTGTTATGGCCCTTTGTCTAAGCTATATAAAAATTATGTTGCTACCTAAAATGCTTACTTAGCTTACCGGGGCGCTACATCCTTATAATTAGCGCCGGCTGCATCAGTCATTCGTATTTCATCCAGATACAGATAATGGTCGTTTCGCATACCTCTCAAATCGCCGTTAAAGTACATACCCCACGATGGGTAAATGCCCTTGTCGTCGTTATATCCAAATCGAATATTGTGCTTATTCAGCACCTTTTCGCCATCAATCCATAGCTCTAAAATGCCGGTACTAGCTTCTGTGTAGTCAACTTTAGCGCGAAGGACGAAGTCGACCCAGCGGTCTAGATAATTTTGTTTGCTACCTGGTATTTCAAAATGAGCAGTCCCGTCACCATTGCGGGTAGGACTTAATTCATGAGGGTCCCATTTCCAGGCCCCGCGCATGCCTTCCGGCGTGAGAGTCAAGGAAAAAGGTGGGTTTCGGGAATGCTCTTTTAATCGCTTGTCAGCGCTGCCGTGAATTTGGAAAAACAACCAATCGTTCGGTTCATTGCGCGTGCCGTCGCTAGGAAAATAGAAGCTAAAGCCGTACCACGCTTCAGCGCTTAACACTTTGCTGGTTTTAAAGCCATGAAACATCGCTTTTCTATCTACGTTATCTAACTTTTGAGGGTCTCCGTTATAAGAGGCGGGCGCTTTGTGCCTCCAATACAGTTTTGCTGAGTAGTCACCGCTTCGTACAATACTTTTCTCTAGTGAAAACGCAGAATCAGTTTGTAGTTGATTAAACATGAAGTTTTTAGCTAGCGAGTTGTTTAGCCCTGGTGTAAAGCCGCGAGGGGAGGCCGCATTCCAGCCTCCATTTTCAAACGATTCATAAAACAACTTAGCGTCAGTAGAGTCGTCAGCACTAGTTGAGGTGAGCTGACCCGGTGATTGGAACTCACCATCATGCCAGAGGTACAAACGTTGGGCTGCCCCTTTTTTAATATTTAAAATAACACCTTTGCTAAGTCCTTCCCCATCTTTGATTGCCTCCATCTGGATACGCGTATTATCGAGTGCTAAATGTACCTTAACGACTTTCCAGTCAGTAGCGTTTTTGCTCTCAACGGTTGAAAAATAGGTTATGCCATCTCCGTCGCGATATACCGTAACAGCGGTTTGGTTGTCTGAGGTCGTGCCCAGCACCTCTAAATCGAGAATGCTAGAAACAGGATTATTATTTTCATCTTTTAGCGTTCTATTTATCGTACCTGGCATAGGTAAACTATGTTGCCATTGGCCATTTTTAAAGGCTGCCATTCGCCACTCGCGGTAAGCTTTAGTGCGGGCCTCGTAAGCTACTGCAGGCTGTCCACTTTCTAAGATTACTGGAGAAGTACCAAAAGGGGTTTCCTCTCTATCTGTTGAATCGAACGCTAGCATCTTGTCGTTCGCCACGTCTATCGTTACCGGAAGCCCAATGTTCTCGCCTTGCGCGTTATAAAATAGCCCGTTGGTTGTATCTAAACGCATGTAATAGGCGTTGATACGGGCATAAGTTTCTTTATCGTGAATTTCTAAGAAGTTACATTCATGCCAAAGAAAGCTAATGGCTATCTCAGTATCTGAGGTTTTAAGCGGGTTGATGTAAAACGTATCAACGTTGATGGCGTCGTCTGATTGCGGCGTTGGCCAAGTAATGATGACCGGCTCTTCAAATCGCTTTGAACCTGCCGGCATTTTGTAATATACCCACGGGGATTTATGGGTTCCGGCCCTTGTAAATAGATAGATATCGCCATTGCCCATTTTGTAGCTTTTGGTGTATGACGCAAAAGGAGATATATCGTTAACATACTCAAACTCGCTAATATCATAGGGCTTTTTAGAGACGACATGCAGCATTCTGCCGCCAGCATGTGGGGTATCTATCGACAACGGGTTCAACCCGTCCTCTCTTTCGCCACCATGTCCGCCGTAGACTATGTGTAGATAGCCTTGCGTATCCATTTCTATGATTGGACGGCCGTGACTATCAATTTTTCTATTACCTTTTGATAGGGT
>Ga0209652_1002367_pt1 | contig 14599 bp, 13 predicted proteins | sample SaaInl74LU_5_DNA_FD_184641 | JGI IMG/M metagenome (GOLD analysis project Ga0209652, IMG submission 184641) | Marine microbial communities from expanding oxygen minimum zones in the Saanich Inlet - ESP_74LU_5_DNA (SPAdes) (version 2) | ecosystem: Environmental > Aquatic > Marine > Intertidal zone...
CACCATATCGTATCTCACGCTGTAAATATGACAATCCACAGCTTCTAGTGACCCATTATAGTTTGCCGTGATAGTATAGAAGCATCTTTTACACGGCTCAAGTATTTGTTGGACGTATCAGCGTCGCTACAACGTCGTAGGTGACCTGATGAGGTCCATCTTGACAGTCAGCAAGAGCCACATTCAACCTCTATATTGTATCTAGCGCTGTGAATGTAGCAATGTGTAGCTTCTACTGGCCTGTTATAGTGGGTAATTTTCGTATGGAAGGATATAGTTTACTTCTCGTGCTCTTTGTATTAATATCTGCGGTTACTTCTTGATTCTTGATGAGGTCCAATTGTGCTTAGTGTGTTCGTTATCATTTTGTCGAATGTAGCATATTCGTAGGAACTGCGTTTGTCTTTATAGATGACCTTGTACTTTAGAATTCCTAATTTATTTCTTGTTATTTACATGTATGTTATAGCCACCCATTAGAATAGAAATCTGGGAATTTACTCGTAGACGAGTGCATATTGTCCTTTTTTACCGCATTTCAATCCACCATTTGCGTCACCACTCACTGTGCCATTATCCCATTTCACAGCTATCTCAGTCCCATGGTCACAGTCTTTGCTAATGATGACACCACGTTGGAGATTGTTTTGGGGAAGTTTCAAATTAGGAGAACTGAAACGGAACCTTCTTCTCACACGTTCTCCTACTTTTGCTTTATTTTGCAAAACAATTTTGCCTGGCAAACGACTGTAGCGTCTCCACTGCTCTGCAAGGCACTTCCGAAACACATAATTTACGACACTTCCAGTGTCGACGGCGAAGTCACAGATACGTTTTACGCACTCTAATGGAAGAGCAATAGCTTTGATCGGTGTGCGGACTGCATTCACCGCGGCAATAGAAGATTGTGATGCCGGTGGTGCTTTCTTCTCAATCAAGGAGGAGAGGTCATTTGAGATAAGACGGGCTTCACGAAGGACGCTGCAAAATGTCAAACATCTTCTCTCTTGTTCAAGTTTGAGCCCTAGTATCTCAACCGCATCGTAGTGATTTGCTGGTAGCATCGCGGAGTGTTTTATTGCAAGCAAAAGTCTGACGCGTTGGGAGCACTCTAAATGTCAGAAAGTTGTGTCAACTACGCACTAAAGTTGTTGTGTTAGCGGTGCCTATTGCGCGAGAAGCTGAAGCTGCCTTGTGTGAACTCTTCACAGAATTTTGCACAAGCTGTGAAATTTTCACACAGGCAGTCTCACACTCACACTCATAGCAATTTCGTACACATACACCTTATTATTCAGTATTCAGTAGTGAACAAGACCGATGAATCCTACCAGCTGGAATGCATCAGATGTGGAGGATTGGGCAAGGCGGGTTGGCTTGTCCGAAAGCACCATCACACGTCTAAGTGAGAATGAAGTCGATGGGCCAACGTTAGTGACTCTCGAGAAGGATGAGTTGAGGTCAGAACTTGGAATTGGTTCTCTTCCAGCCCGGAGGTATCTCTGGGATCTGATTGTCACGCTGCGCTCATACCAAAGCAGCTCCGACCACACTGCAGCAATCGATGCCTTCGAGGAAGATATAGAATCGCTTCCTCTGCAAGGTATTGCTGATGCGTCTGCGGGTGGGGGTATGGAAATAGATGAGGAAGTAGTGAATCAACTCCGAAGAGATGCCGCCCAGCAGAGACAGATTATCTCTGATCATATGATGGCTCTTCGCATACAATCCTTCGGGACCCAGCAAACTTACGAAGACACAGAACTCGCTCGCGCTGAAGGGGATAGAATCCGACAGCTCAGTATCCAGTGTGAGTTCGATCATAGATATGCACAATCGCTTGATCGTCGTGGCATGGAACGACCTGGTGCCAACCACGAGGAGAATAGGGCACAGATTGCAAGCCTTTTTGGCCTCTCTATTCAAGCATGTGTCAGGAATAAGGTGAATGTATCAGGTGAGCTCTTATTACTGCTTCCTATGACTATGTATATCGAATGAAACTTGTTTTGCTTACAGATCGTTTATTACTCTACATCTTTAACACATCGCAGAAGCTTTGGCTAATGGTCAGATTAGAGTCATCCCTCGTTTGGAGGATATTCAAGTAACCAATGAAGCAGAGGAGGAACAGATGGAGGAAGAAATCGGTATGATTTCAACTCGCGACTTCTTGGATAATCTGCCCATTATAGATCAATGCCATGTTTGTCTGGAGGATGAGCATCAAGGCTTTGTCCTTGCTTGTGACCACCGCATGTGTGTTCGTTGCACGAGGGAGTTATTCTCCGCTGCTGTTCAAGACTCGTCGCTTCTTCCTCTTCGTTGCTGTGAGATACCAATCGATATGAGTATCAACCGTCACATCTTGCCAGCAGGAGATGCTGAAACACTCACTCTGAGAATGTCCGAGCGGGAAGCTTCAAGTAAGATGTATTGTCCTACTTGCAACAAGTTCATCAACCTCGACTATGTGGATGCCCAAGAATCGACCGAACTCATGTGCATTTGTGAGACTGTCCTGTGCATTCGCTGCAAATCAAAGTCACATCCAAGATTTACCTGCGTCGAGAACAAGGCTATCATGGATGGCGATGATACCCTTCTCCTCGAGGTAGCTAGACAAGAAGGATGGAAGCAATGTCGTAACTGCAACGCCATGATCGAGCTCACACTCGGCTGCAATCATATCACGTGTTCTAGCTGTCGCCATGAGTTCTGTTTCCAATGTCTATCGCCCTGGGGGGACCGGACGTGCTCTACTGGGGCATGTGATGTCTGGGACGAAGATCGTCTATTGGCTGCCGGTGAAGCTCGTGTTGCCGCGGAGGAAAATGCTTTACAGAGACCAATACCAGCTGTTGCCCGCGAGCAGCACGTTCAGCGAGCCATGGTGGCCCTGCGGGAAAATGAAGGGTGTGACCACGAGTGGGTCAGGCGGAGAGGATATCTTGGTAATTGTGAGCGTTGTGACTATGAACTCTATTGTTATGGCATGAGGTGTGTTTCGGACTGCGAATCGACAGTCTGTTACACTTGTGCTAACTTTCGTATTCCTAGGAGAGGATGGCGTTAGATATCAATCTTATTGCGTTGTTATGTGTCAAGTTTGTCTGAGATTAGAATGTTTGTGTGTTGGGGTTGGCGTTAGACGGAGGAGAATCAATTGCTCTTCGTCGGGCTTGTCAAGATAGTTTGTGTGTTCGCTTGTCTCCATCTCCAGTGCACGTTCAACCACCAGCACCACACCTCGTGTGTGACGGTTGATGGCATTTTAACCCTAGTTATGATAGTAAAGAAGAAAAATCTATCGCTCATGGCATCTGCTCATGTAATGTATCATGATCAGCGATGCTAAGCTATTATTTCGAAACATCAAATCATAGGATTGTCAAAGAGTAGCTTCACCTTCTCAATAAAATCGATGTCACCATTCTCCTCCAGCAGCTTTTGCATATTCTCCACTTCATTCTATGTAAAATTAAGGGTTCCCTTGTGAGAATTCTTCCTCGGCATCTCCTTCTCCTCCCAACCTGTAAATTGCTGGATTCTCTGTTTGAATTTGTCGTGTCCACCCACGGCTACGATTACAAAGTGCCTTGCCAAGAGTTGTAGTGCTCTTTCCACTTTGACTTGCGCATCCACAGCGCGTGGATTCCGTGTGATTTTGTTGTAGAGAAAGTAATCCAACTGTGTCTCGGACCCATACAAGGATGACTGGTCTCTTGTATGTAAATGATCAAAATATTCCTCCCTCGAGACATTTTCCCTGCGACCTTTATCTTTAGCCAACGAATGACTTAAGGCATCTCGGAATAAAGTCGATGCAACAAAGTGACATCCATTCGATTCAACAATTGACCTCCACTTTGATAAAATAGACTCGCTTTCATTGAGATGGAAACTGTTGTGATGAGCATGTGTTATCCTCCACTCATTCATAGAAATGTTTTGCACAAGTTTGTCCACTCCATTGATGAATGCCCTCTGCACATTTTCTCTTTCTTCTAACGAGTTGCCCCGCCTACTTCCTCTCAGGTCACCCCAATGAGTAAAGTACTCTGATGTTCCATTTCTCTCATTCGATTGATCCAGTAAATAATTATTCATGGTCGCCCCGCCTGTGCATGGGATATGGTAATAGAAAATGACTCCACAGCTGTAGGGGAGTTCTGCCTCGTTGATTGAGTTTGATCTCGCCATAGAGGCTATTCCTCCATAATATTCTTGAGTACAATACAGCTGAACAGCTTCAAGTGGCAAGTGGCACACTATAGCCGACTATGATAGTATACAACGATATAGTGCACTGCTCATGCTCTCCGTAGTTGCATCAGCTATGCTATATGAATATCCTTGATCCTTGTAGGAGACCTGATGAGATCCGATTTGGGCTTGTTGCCAGCGCCACATTCAAAACCACCTCGTCTTTTCTATCGCAGTCAGGTTCGTTGCATCATGATACTGTTGCCCCCACTATATACTGTTGAAATGCTCACTACTCAGCAACTCAATCAAAAATCTTTGCCACATAGTATTCCTTCAATCTTCTCTTTCGCAATGTCTCTCCAAACTTTGTACCCTTCATCACTCAAATGAAGCTCATCAGAATCAAAATAAGAGCGATCTGGAACAGCCTTTCCGCCATGTACAGCGCCAGGCACTTCTTTCGTTTCAGCTGTACAGAACATTGTCAGACAATCAACATACACAATGTTCTCTTTGTATGGTTCTTGAATCTTTCGTATAGTTCTTTGCAATGCGTTTGACAGCTTTGTATATTGTTTACGACTTGCAAAGTCTTCAGTTAGCCATGGTTCAAACTTGGGCCCGAAAAATATCAGATGCTTGCTCTGTTGATGTGTTCGTTTGCTTCCGAACAGCTCCTCCAGGAAGGACGCGAACGCTTTTTGTATCATGTCAATAGATTGCCCTGAAGATATGTCATTTTCTCCAGCACACGCCACGAACACTGTATTTGCTTGGCCCTCTTCCTCACTACCATCATCTCTCAAAGTTTTGAGCTGGTTTTGCATATCTGATATTACCGCGCCGCCTTGTGCAATGTTTACACATCTTATGTCACAATCTTTACCAGTTGTTTCTTGTATTGATGGATAGAAGGATAATGGCCAACGCGAGATATCAGAGTCCCCTAAGAAGACTATTCTATCAACTAACTTCATCATCATCGTGATTACTACTTATTACGACGCAATAAAGCATCCTAACCCTAAGCATCCACCCATAACATACCTACCGACAGCGACAGTGACCGTGACGGTGGAACAGCTCCCCAACAAAATAAGGTTTGTACGTTCACTGGCGCCAAATCAAAGAAGCCCCACAGCAGCAATCCTGCCAAAGTCACCCTACTTCTTTTTCACTAGAACGGACCCGCTTCTAACAGGTTGAGCATATAGCGGCACCATGAACCGCCCTAACAACAACCCCTATTCGTTTAGGGTAGCGAAGCTCTTTTCAACCTATCTTGTTCTTTTTGCGGTTACAGATGTGAGCTGCTTGGCAGCTGAAGGCAATCTTTTACCAGAAAGCATGACAAATGACAAGATTCACCAACAACACAACACTGTACGTGAACTAGCCGAAAACAAGCAGGAGAACAATAATGATAAGCAAATCGACAAAGAAGAAGACGACGAGGAACAAGTCACCGCCAACCCCACTCCAGAGCCTACGGTCTCGCTGAGCCCAAGTGCAACTCCATCATCCGCTCCGACAGCCAATCCTTCTGCCAGTCCCAGTTCTGCACCATCTGCGGAACCGTCACCATCACCTTCGTCGTCACCAACATTGTCAAGTGCACCATCTTCTGCGCCAATCCCCTACTCTCGTCCGCCTCGCGTTGATATTCGCTATGTCCCATGGATTGACCTTCCAGCAGATATTGCAACTACAGCGACACTCTTGAACTACACCTTTGAGACTTGGAATGATTATGGCGCAAATTCAATTGAAAACCTCAACTGGGATCGTCTTAGTCGAAATGAGAAAATGTATGCAGCAATTTTAGGCTACCAACGAGAATCATGGGACTGTTGGCAAAACCACTATCAATCACTGCGCTGGATCGACCTCGATAACGAAGGCATACAATCAAAGCAATGGTGGGAAGCGTTGGGATGGGATATTTCTTCTTGGAATAAATATGATGATCCACCTGCATCAAACGACAAGTATTGGTACCTTTTAAGTGAAGAAGAAAGGTTTGCTGCTGCTCAACTTTGCTACTTCAAGAGGACGTGGGATGAGGCAGAAGTGTACGTTGATGGCTTTCCACTGGAAAAGCCTGAATTTAGATATACAAACTGGTTTGATCTTGATGTTAGTGTAAGAAGAATAGCTTCAGATGGATTGAAGTATAGCGATTTTCTGTGGAATGTCGTTGGATTGCATGACTCACTTGAGGCACGAGACTGGAAACAGCTAACTGCAGTGGAACAAAAGGCTGCCAGGTTATTGGAATTCTCGCAGACCAGCTGGGATTGCTGGATTAACAACTACAGAGGATACAGGTAAGTTGAAGTGTGTTTGTCGCTCTCATAGTTTGCTTCATTCCTTGACTCACTTCCCTCGTGCAAAAAATGTTAGTTGGTTAGAACTCCAATTTTTTGGACTTGATTTTTTCATCTCGAGTCTTGGATGGAACGATCAGTCTTGGGCAGGCTTGGCAGAAGCTCCAGAGAAAAAGTCGTGGAAACAGCTAAATGAAGAGGAAAGAATGGCTGCAATCGAAGTATGTTATTCCTTTGAAACCTGGGAAGGTTATGATATGACGATAAATTATGGACCCTTTCCTTTTGCAAAGCCCAAGAGACGCTACAATGTTGAATGGGCTGATCTTCCAGAAGAGATACAGATCATAGCTAATGGTACTCTGGAATATACCGAGGAGAAATGGAACAATCTTGGCAGTGCGAAGATAGAGACACTAGGCTGGGATGAGTTGACTGATGAACAACAATCAGATGCCATTGATCTAGGGTTCTATAAGAAGACGTGGGATTGTTTTCACTCTCACTACAGAAGTTATGATTGGAATGAACTTGGCACATCTCAGCAAGATATTTTCAGGCTGTTAGGGTGGAACGAGTCGAAATGGACAAATAATGAAACCCCATCGCCTTACGAAAAGCAATGGGATCAGTTGTCTACCACAGAACAGTCTGTTGCAAACGCTGTTTGCTATTTTGAACATAACTGGGACAGAAGCAATTTGAAAGAGGAGGAGATTGCTAACCCAATGAATCCAACACAAGGCTTCGATGCATCGGACATATCAGATGTCCTCAACGGAAGAAAGAACTCGGCAAATACCTCAAAAAGATTCACCACTAGTTTTATTGCTCTTTCAGCTGTGGCTTGTATGACATGTATGTAAAGAATTGTTTGCTTGAGCTTAAATTAGGTTAACTCGTATTTATTTGTGTCACAAAGAGTGTGCTCAAGCCTGGTCATCATGTTCATCAACATGTTCGTTTGGTACTGAATCAGGCTCCGTTACATTTGGCCAGTGCTCATCATCATCATCATCCTCAAAATCCCCGAACTGTTTGTGCCAAAAGTAATCTGTCAAGACCGCGGTAACAATCTCAAAGCAAATACCAAGTAGCGCAATGAGTGTGACCCATTCTGGCTCAATGGTATAGTAAGAAATGGTACCCATGAAAAATACCCCGATTGTACGCAGCACATCACAAAAAATACCCGGCTTGGTCTTAGCGAAGGCCCAGTACTTCGCCCTCCCGACATGAGCGACCCACATACCTTCCAAACAGAGCCAGACAACTGCCATACTAATGCAAAACAAAGTTGCCGTAGCCGCTTTGTGCTCAACTGTAGTAAACTTCGTCTTATCTGCCGCTCCAGCAAGATTTCTCGACATCAATGTTGTCACCAAATGTCGCAGATCCTTGTTCTTTAAGCTGGCTTCGACCTCGTAAGTGCTTAAAAACATCTTGTAAGCTGTACCAACTGCAATCAACGCATGGCAATAAATGATCATGATCGCATAATGGGTTACGCTCCCTCTTAACGACCTCCTACAGGCATGTTCTCTTGGTGAATGTGGTTGATATTTGTAATGACAATACTGTAACAAGGCAATACTGACAATCGCGGCGTAAAATGTAACGTGGTATTCAACCGTATTAGTAGACGGAGTAATTAGAATGCTCAATACGCTTTCACCAAGTAGCAGCATGACCAATTCTCCATACCTGTGGATAAGGAATTCTACACAAACACACAAGGAGGAAAAAAATGCATGATGCCAATTAGCAAGAGGCAAGAAAGAATCAATTACAACCACGAACAGTGCAGCAACGTACCGATGTTCATTGGAACATTGTATTTCTTGTGCCATCCGAATTTCTTTTCAAAGAAGTAGGAACGAAACAAGTAGAAAACGACAGTACTTGACCAGCCACAAAGACACAAGATGATGGGTATGTGATCCTTCTCCACATCAACCTCTGCGGCTAAATCGCGTTCAGGAGCTAGATTGAGCATTCTGGAACAAGCATTTGTCAACGATTCTAACCCACGGTTCCCAAAGTCAGTTTCATCCGCGGATTTACTTCCATAATAGGTTATACCGGACTTCACTGCTGCAGCCAAGTAAAACGCTAGCTGCACGAACAAATCGATAAGGCGCCTTTTCTCCCCACGTTTTGCGGCATCTTCCCCGTCAACAAACAACATTACTTCGATACTCCGGTACATGTTCAAGAGTGCAAGACCCGTTACCGCGAGCGAAAAGTCAAACATCTCAGGCTGTGTTGGATCGGTCATTGTAGACACAGGCCGGATGTGAACAGCTGCAAACGAGAGAGCGCAGAGGTGCACTATATCGAAGATTTTGTGGAAAGGGTCGTCACCCCACACGAACCGAGCATCGAAGAATGTTCTCTGAAACCACTCCAGAAGGATCGGGCCGAATAATCCAGTGAAATAGAGGACCCCTTCAGCCGAAGGACTGTATAATAGCACATAAGAAAGATTAAGTGCCGCTGCAAATGATGTCAGTAGGAAGCAAGAAAAGAACAAGCATGCAACAAAATGTAAATGATGTTAGTAGGGAGCAAGGAAAGAACAAGCAAGCAGGCAACAAAATGTGTCCACTCACATGCAACATAAAATAGATCGAAAAATAGATCTGCCCAGTTAAGTTTGGGCTATTGCCATTTCGGAAGTGGAGGATACGTGGAGGTTTGGATTTATCATGTTTTGGAGCGTCGTCAGAGGTCAGAGAGCGCTTTTGTAGAAAGCAAAGGGTTAGATAGAAACATACTCACATGACTGTCAACATCTCCCCATCTTTGCCGTTGCTTTGGTCGAGTCCAAAAGACAAGGCGTGTTACGGGTTTCGGGAAACTCAATGAGTTCGAAACAGATTGGAGTTCATGTTGCTTCTGAAGCATAGAAAGCTTTTGCTGCAGCACCTTCGCCGACTTCTCCTCCTCAGGCGCGAACGACACGGTTTTGTCGCCGCCTGTATCTGCTTCTCCGCCGCTCATTGTGTTGTATGTTGTGCCGTTGTCTACTAGAGCTTTTGGAAGCCAGTTGCAGGAATTCTCCGCTACTTTTATGCCATACGCACGCACCCAAAATGGTGGGTAAAAAGTTACAAAATGTCGCTTCCCGCACAAGTTTGTACTAATTCCTATCGTACGTAGATATTTACAGTATCTTTCTGAACAGCTGTGATGGCGCCAAAAAAGTAAATTACTACCTACTAGATAGATTATTTTGGTAACTAACTACCATACATACGAAGCCTACCCGAACAGGGGCAAGGGTAAATAAACCAGGAGTGTCGTCGATGTATGAGGAGAGGAAAAGGTGGTCCTGTGGACTGGGAGAAGAAAGCATTGTAGCTCAGGCAGAGGTGACATTTTCTGCATCTATGCTCGTGGGAGGGAATGATAGAGCAATAAGTCGAGTAATACTGCGGCGGTTGACGTTGAGAGTTCATCGAAGTTAACTTAAATTTTGAGCTCTTTTGCTTACACATGACATGCACAAATCTGTATTTCTGCATTCAATCCTCAACTATACATCTAGAAGTACCGCTGGTGAACTACTAAACTCCACATACTCTTCATCACTACCATCACCCTTCGGTACAAGAATGTGCATCCTACGAATCAACACCCACTTATTCTTATCACTCAAAAACTCTTTTCCAGGCATGGTATGAATCCTATCAACAGTCCCATCTTCTACACCTTGAATGACTCTCCCAATAATACAATCTGCCTCATAGGGATTATGTTGTTGCTGAGATCCAGGCCCATGAGCACCAGAGTTATTCTGAATTGAGATATAAAACTCTGGTCCAGACGGTCGTCCCGCATACCCAACGGTATATTTCTTATGCGGATACTCCTTACTATATTCCTGAAATGGCATGGATTGTTTCACATTACTTCGAGCAATTGCCTGTAAGACATGTCCCGCATTACGATGAAACGCCCCGTTCTTCCACGTTCGTGCAATTTCCAAAAAGTTGTATACCGAATAAGGAATAAGAGAAATGGGCGCCAATTCAATGACTATTGTCCCCTCTTTACCCTTGCTGTCAAAATCGGGAATGGTCGATTGAAATTCCAAATCGAGTTTTATTCGGTAGGGAGTAGTGACTTGAAAGTCCCCATAACGTAATTTAATTAGGGTACGTGTCGCATCTTGGAGTTGTGTTGTGAGTGCAAGTGACTCCTTATCGGTTTCCATGATAACTCCAGTCTTTTTTATGGCACGGACGTATTGTTCGAGTTGAGCGACTTTTTGGGTTGCTTTTGCTTCTAGATCGACAGTGTCGGCAGCTTTGGCTGCATCTATGGTACGGAGTAGTTTATCATTATTCTTGCCATCTGAAGCCCCAGCGACGACTTGCTCCTCTTGCTTTTTGCGCAGAGTCAATTGTTGCAATTGTCCGCTGCCATTTTTGGATGTGACAGGAGTATTCTTGGGGCGGCGAAGGAAGTTAACTGCAAAGGTGCAGGCCAATGCAAGTCCGATGAGGGTAAATATGATTGTGAGGCGCTGCTGCTTAACTGCCCTTTTGGATTTAATGTTCGCGTCGTAGCCCATCTTAGCTAGAGGGGATGAAGAGGGTCGGTTGGGTCCTATGAGGTAAGCACGCTATTCTTTTCTATCCGATCCGTACCATACAAAATCAATGGCTGTTCGTCACATAACATAAAACAGGAGCGAACGACGCGGAGGATTTTGGATTGCAAAATTGCAAAAGATATTTTTGAAGAATAGGCGAACCGGGGAGACTGGAGCCAAGTGTTTAGTAGTAGTATCTAGGCAATGTGTTTGGGACGATAGAGGTGGTGGAAAGGGTGATTTGGGGTAACAGCATCTAACACTATGCTACTAATAACGATTACTTTTCATAAGTTCGGGAAAGTGGAGAGGATTGATTGATTTATTCCCTGCAAATCTGCAATCTTCCAAGCTGGCTTTTCGTGCTATGCAACTTTTCTGGGACGCCTTCTTCGCACCAGCTGGAGCTGGATTGCTTCTCTGTAGCCATATGTGAATGTGTCTGAATATCTTTCTCTGTATCCAACGAGTCCAAGACGAGATATTGCAACATGAGATTTGATTGCAAAGTCACGTTGACGCTAAAGATGTCATCCAAAGCTGCAGCGACATTATCGCATGGTCGAGCTCCCAGTCTGCAACGATACCAGATGTGCACTGTCCATATCCACAATGTAAAGGCTCAAACACACTCCTGCAGCATATGCCTCACCACGCAGCATCTGTTTGTCACATGCTTTCTCTTGTCCTTATTGAAGTAAGTATTCAACATTAAGATTACAAATGAATGCCTCAGCTCAGTGTCTTCATTTCTTGTTCTTGCATAACATCCCAAATAGTCTGAAACAGAAGTGTTTGGCTCTCCGTCAAATCCTTAGGCAATTTGTCTGGGTGTAGGAAAAGCTTCGATCTTCGAGCTGCTCGTTTCAGCAGAGCCTTCAATTCTTCACCCTCCCCAGTGAAGGCTTCTCTTGACACACGTTTCCATTTGTCAAAATATTCGTGAGCCTCTACTGCATGATTTGTTGGAGGGAAAAGTCTCGGCATGTTGACGAGGAGATCTTGCATAGAGTTCAACTTTTTGTAGTCGGGTGGTTGATGCGACCAACGCTGGATTACCTGCTCAAGAGTCATATCATTGCTGTTGCTGCCAGATCTACTCGTCATACTTGATGCGAACTCCCTTCGACCGACTCCTGCTCCAGAATACTGGGATTTCTGGGGTGAGGTAGTGCGTCTACGTCTACCAAACATTTTCTCAAGCTTCTTTATGTCTATCCAAGGAGTTTGTCGTCTCTTGATTGGATTCCACTGTTGCTTCTCATTACTCAATGCATTAGCCAAGGTACTAATGAACGCATCCCAATTGCGTGGATGGGGCAAGTCCAACTTTTCTCCAGTGATGAACTCCTGACAAAATCGATGAATATCTTCAATGGAGAAACATCGCTCATCCAACTCTCCCATAAGGTCAGATGCAAGGCCAGCCTCACGTAGTCTGTGTAACCCAAGCCCATATGTTAGCCACGGATTGGTTAAGTATATTTCCATTGCCTCGCCAAAGTAATCATCCAACACATCGATATCAGTCAATTTTGAGTCAAGCCTATTGAAGAAGTCAGTTACCCTGTCATCATCAGTACAAAGCCGAACAATGATCTTGACTGGTAATTTGGATAATGCTACCAAGCTATCAACAAAATCTCGATTCACTGCCGAGCCTTCACATCCAAACTCGTCCGAGAGGTAACCATCCGTGCATAGCATTAAGACGATATGCTTGTTATTAAAAGTCAATCCAAGTGCCTTCCTAGAAATGCGTCTCTCGATCCTACGCAGCTGAAACGCTAGAGGGTTTCGTTTCTGCTCAAGTGGTACATTTGAAATTACATCATGCGCCATCTCCCTTTCCTCGCGTACATCTTCTTTACTGCCACAAGCAACAGAGAAGCGTTGGTTCCCCACATCTGGACCTGGATCATTTACCAGCCAAAATTCTGTAGGGATCCAACATCTAGCGCTCATCTTCACATGAAAGTCAGAACATTGAGAGAATTCTTCCCATCGTGACACTTCATCATCGCTTCCAATGTAATCCAAGTTGGGACCTATCTTCAAACAGTGTGAATCTTGAATCTTCATGGAGGCAGAGTTTTGAATTAGCCATTTTCTGGAATCAATGGATTCATAACATTTCACTACTGCCCCAAAGGATGCAGCGGGCAGCTGCAGACTATCAGTGTAATGGCGTAGATATTTCATACAAGAGGAGAGAGATGGAGCACTTTTGCTTGCGTGCGATTGTTTGCTCTTTGAAGACTGAGTACTTTTGCTTGAGTGTGGAGACGCTGGACAAGTTGTGGTGGTGGTGGAAGACTTGGAAGACTGATGGCTGCTTTTTGTAGGTGAGTTGTCAAATGAAGAGCTCTCCCCGCCAAGGTAGTCCGTATGACTTAGACAACTATTATGAAAACTATCGTTGTACTTGCGACGGTGCCGCGGTGACCTTCTGTTATCCAAAGAGGATTTATGCAACTTTGATTCTATGTCATCCATGATTGTGAGAAAGAGTTGATGAGTTGTTGAAGAGTATTATGTGGATGTGGAGAAGTAGATCAAATATTCGATGGAGGTTAATAGATGATTCCGTGAGTCTGCATTGGAGCCAATAGAAGCGCCCAACTGCTTTCTTATTACTTTGCTTCGGTGGCAATTTTTTTTAGTCGATAGCGATCTGATCGTACTTTGTTTGCTCTGATGTTCGCTGCAGTTGTCGGGAGAGTTGTCGGGATGGCGTGCGTTGACTGTTCGCAAAAGCTGCGGCAGCAGTTTCTCTACGGCAGGTCACAAGAACGTGAAGGGATGCGGTACTTCATGTCAAAACCGTGTGAGGAACGGTACCTCTATCTGCATTACCAGAGTACTTGAAGGGATGCGATACTGAGTCGCGCCAGGGTTCTCAGTTCTCAGTCCGGTTCCACATAGAAGTTGTTAGTACTCCTATGTACCTACCCGGTCATTATGTGGTATGAATACAGTTGTATGTGGGAAATGTGGTTCGTGAATGTCAGACCTTTTGTCACCAGACTATTGCAACTTCAACAATGTAGCTGGTGTGACAGTATCCGGATGTATTTCGATGTGGTGTTGAATCGTATTTACTTGTCTCATCAGACTATTCCAACTTCAATTTAGATGGTACTAGAACGGACCGGCTTGTCGCGGTCCGCTAGCCCACATTGGATTTTTGATAGTTGAAAATGACGTCAGATTGCATGCAACGCGCTGCATGCATGCTAAGTAGGCTGCATGCTGCATGCAGTTTTACTCAACTTTGGATGGAGGAAATTCGAGTTGTTCTCTGAAATCAGTCGCAGCGGTGCTCATGTTTCCATATCCACGTCACTACATACGATTTTTTAACAACTGAATTAGTATTGCAACGTCAGAATCACTTCTACAACTCACATCGACCACAATGTACGATTCCCCAATCGGCCACTTTCTACGTGGTGGTCTACGT
>Ga0209652_1002370_pt1 | contig 14582 bp, 15 predicted proteins | sample SaaInl74LU_5_DNA_FD_184641 | JGI IMG/M metagenome (GOLD analysis project Ga0209652, IMG submission 184641) | Marine microbial communities from expanding oxygen minimum zones in the Saanich Inlet - ESP_74LU_5_DNA (SPAdes) (version 2) | ecosystem: Environmental > Aquatic > Marine > Intertidal zone...
GTTGCCATAACTTCTAGGAGTATCATCGTCGCCTACATCATTGAAATTATCAGCCACATACTCATCCGTCCACTTAATGCCAGCAGCTTTCACCTCAGGAACATTGTATACTTTAAACGGCAGCTCTAAATCCCTGTATTTCTCAGCAGCAGCTACTTCATGAGGGTTCTGATAATCGAAATGTTGTAGAACTTCTGGTATGATTTCTGGCGGAGAATCGAGGTCATCTTGACCCCAAAACTCAAATATCTTCGACATGTCTAGCAGTGGAGGATAAGAGCCGTCATTTGGCGCTTCAAACATTAACTCAGGGTATGAATATTTGTGCTTTGTGTAATCAACTTTCGGTCCATTAGATTTGGAACCTGCATCTGCTACCCATTCATCATCTCCCAAACCACGGAATCTCCTAGGACCCTCTCCATCATATCGTTCGGATGATTCTGAAGGCAAAGGAGGAAATTGACGTGGATCAAAATATCGGCTTCCGTTTTCTCCAAAGCTTTGCTGCTGTGATGATTGTTTTTGTCGATTTCCACCTCTGAGGGCATCTCTTAATGTATTTCCACGGGCATACCGTTCATAATCTATTCCGTGGCGTGTAGGAGAACTTCTGCTCTTTACAAATACCTTTATAGCCAACAACACTACCCCAAAGGCAACGAAACATACAATGAACAAGCTGCCGAACTCTCCATTAGTGCTCTGTTTCTTCTTCCGTGTCTTACGGATTTTGCCGTCGCCTCTCACGCTGCGGCTGCTAGGCCTTGCTGTTTTTCGTCTCACGACCTCGCTTGCGGGCATCTTTCTTTGCAATGGTGGCAGTTGATTTGTTTAGTTCTACAACTTCAATCCAATGCTTTGCTTTGAGTTGCAATTTGCAATTATCTCTATGCAACCAACGGCGTTCTGATCTTGTGATTTTGGAGGTGAGGAGAAGCACGTAAAAAGGAGGATAAAGCTGTACAAAAGATCCATGCAATAAGTATTGTAGCGTCTGAAACTGCTGCAATTATGTTGTAGTAGTACTCTATGATCTATGAGGGTTGGACTTGTTGCGTTGCACATGTTGTTAGAAGAACGTTCGAAAATTGCAGTTGAAAGAATGGAAATGAATGATGAAGACTAGCCTCAGTATTCAGTCCATTTAAATGTACTATTTCTTGGTGTGTAGATGTAATAGCTTCAGAAGTAGCCGCCTATTCATTAGTGAATCGTCTACTGTACAATTATTCAACAATCTATCATACATGTGTGGACCTGAACCTCAACCTCTAGCTCAGGTGATTTGCCCAAGAAATTTAGTCATCTTCCATCATTTCAAAGCTGTCTGAGCGTTGACACCGCCGTATTGTTCTATGTTGTTGGTAGGACTCATCTGCGACCCCCTGGGAGGCAAACGTTGAAGTCGAAACAGTATTGCACAGCTTCGTTGTTGCAGTTGAATTGAATCCATTACTATAAAGTGTTGATGTTTCGCTCGGGGTAACAGACACATGATGTGTCTGAATATTTTGTTGAGTATTAGTATTATTTTGTGGCCCAACACAACTCATTCCATCCATATTGACATCGTTTCCAGGATCTTCTGAAATTGTTGAAGATCGTTTCTTTCCACCAACAGATGTTTGATGATTCGTTGGCGGCGAAAAGGCACGTCTGCTCATACTAAGTAAATCTCCAGCAGCGGCAGTGTGAGAAGTGTGATGTGACGAAGATTTAAACAAATTCTTTTCCTGTGGCGGCGGAAAGGGGGCGCCAGAGAGTGACGAAGTTGATATAAGATCCATAGAAGACGTAACCGATCGCTCTTGAGCAATTGAATGTTGCTGCTGCGGCTGCTGTAGATGCTGAGACTGAGGTGCGTATCCCGACTGCTGCTGCTGAGGAGACCTGCTAGTGCCGTTTTGACTACTTATTCCACCCATTAAGTGGTGGGGTAGACTACGTCGCCGTACCGATCCATCGGCGTTGTGTTGACTTTGAACAATGGTGACGGATGGCTTCAACATATTCGATGAGTGAGAACCCCTCCGTTGAGGTCGCGACATCGCACTGGTTGCGTGTGGGTAATGAAAAAAATTGTGATGCACTTCTAGCTGCCGCTGCTCATTTCATTCTTCAAGTTTACCCCGACGAGCACTTGCTTTGGGAGGCCTCTTCACTGTTAGCTGGTATTATGATGACGAGTGAGACGTCGGCGGCGGCGCTTGTTTCGTCCCGAATCGAGCGCCCTTCGGCCTTTCCACCAAATCGGTGTCGCTTTCGCAAAAACTACGATATATGCGATAACGAAAGGTACTCAGTTTTAGTGGTCATTGAGACACAATGAACGGTGCTACGACACGTACACACATTCACACCCGAAACACCAACATTTATTCACACACCATACTTAGTAAGTTACTCAGTATACATAGGGAAGTTAACTTCCAACCAGCCTCTACTGCAGAGCCAGTTGATGGTGTAGAAGGCGTGTTGGGCACGTGCCACAAGTTAATCACAACATAATCGATCCTTTCGACTCAGAAAAACTATTCTATCTCTGTTCACTCTCTACAGGACTATAGGCTCGTCTCATCTTCATTCATCCTTTCTTTTTAGTACTCTTTTTGGTATTGAGAAAGGTATGAACATATACTGCAGTAATCGGCCAGATAAGAACCATATCAGCCAATGCAAACGGCATCCGACCCTCTGGTGCAAGAGGGATGAAAAACCAGGACAGATGATTCTTGAGATTCCAGGCAAGTTGAGCGAATGGTGTCATCAATGCCCAGCGCGGCACCGAGCTCTGAGTCAGTATAAATCCAAGGGAAGCAGACGTGACAAAGAAATTTTCTGCTGCTAGGCATTGAAGAAAATGACGACCATTGGTTGTTGCTGGCGGCATAGTTCCAACGATGTAGTTCAAACCGGGAACAGCGTCAAGAAAGACTTCAATCATAATGGGACAAGCAATGAAGTACCAAAAATGTACATGTAATGCCTTGCGCATCAGTGGAGTGATCTCCATTTGATTGTTCAGATCTAATGTTGTGTTCATGCGGCAGTATAGAATTAATGCACCGAATCCGACGTACGGCAGAGCTGCCAGGGCCATGGTGACTAATTTACCATCCATTTTTCTCAACTGTGATAATGTAGTTGTAGATTAGAGGACTGGCGAATGTCTGATTGTTGTTTTTCAAACTTTATTTGCTCTTGCTTGCCTGCCGCCTCAGCGGTTGCTCTATCGAATGGGGCCTTTTCGATCGGTGCGTATGCCGTCGTTGCTTGGTTGCTTTCGTTGCTTTCGTTTTCATTTGTCGCAGGAAACACAACTCAATAACTTCGGAGAGCTGCACCACCCGACATTTCTGTAGTAGTTTACTACTAAATATTACATCTGTTTAGTAGGGCTCCGCGTTCACATAAATGTCGGGTTGGTGCTACTTAGCTGGATGGGGTTGGTGCCTGGATGGCCAGCTGCCAGCTGCGGCGCTTTACGTTATTTACAACCAACTTGACTTGAATGTCGTTATTATATGTAGGAATTAGTACAACAATGTCTTCTTCACACTGTAAGACCACTCTAACTCTAGATAGGTAGATCAAGCAAACACTTTACCGACTTCAAGCTCAAGCGTGCTGATGCAACACGTCTTCTGGGCAAAGATCCAATATTCAACGCTGTTATCATAATAACTGCTCCTCCAACGTTGGTTTCTGAAACACTAAGTAGGAGCATCATCATGGACAGCATCACCGGAAACATCCAGCAAGATTGTATTCAACATTTCTGGCGGAAGACTCTTATCTTCTTCTTAGTTTTTCTTGTTTCATGGAATGCCACAAAGATTCCGTACTATATTCAGTTTGATTATGACGGAGATAGCGACTACGAAAAGGGAGGGCTGGCTGGAAGTATCAATCTCGCGTATTGGATCGACGGCTTCGAATCTTCCAAGCTTCATTCACCAGCGTGCAACTTCCTGTTGGTCCACATTGCATTCGGATCCACAGTCCTCATTATGATGGCGCTCACCATGATAAAGACGTCCTGGCGCAGGAAATATGGAAACTACTTCTTCACCTTTGCGATCCTTTTGGGTGTACACACCCTCCCAGCTGCCTGGACCATGGGATACTCTCCGGATGGCCCTAGCACCAAGCCTTTTCTCAAGTATCTCTTCACATTTACGTGTGTATGGTGTATCGTGGCGGCTCTTTTCGGCTATCGCACTCTCAAAAACTATGATAAAGATCCTGCTGCCGCAGAAAAGGCGCTCGCGATTGAATACGGCCTCATCACTCTTGGAGCTTACGGAGCTGGCTTTGCGGAGTTTACAGGAATTGCTTCAAAGTTTATGTACAAGATGGAACATGGTGTTTTCAAGACGTATCCTGAGCTCGATCCGCTCTTTGGTCATTCATTCTACGACATTATACCCGAGAAATACGGTATGACCATTTTCTTCGCTTGGGTGGCTATTATTTGGTTTTGGTGGCCTATCAAACTCCTTCAGCCAGATCTCAATGTTGGCGAAGGTAAGACGAAGGAGACAGAACCACTCAATGCGACTTACGGATCTATTCTTGGTTGATAACATCATGAACTATAGTGCAGAGTATATGCTGGGAAGTGGTCACCCAAGTAGATAGGGCGCTCTCTTCTCCCGAGCTTTAGTGTGCAGAATCATGATGTGATAGTGTAGGTAACTCCAGGCAGATAAACTTTTTCTTACTATGACTAGACGATGATAATTACGTCCGACAACTCCTATCTCACCCACTAAAACTTCTTGGCAAGTCAGTATTGACATATGACACCCCACCACCCTCGACAAGACATGAAGCTGTGACAATGTCATCTGGATCACCCAGCATCATCCATACACCAACTTTATATTGAGCACTCAAGGCACGTAAAGCTGCGAGCCCGTTGGGTTGAAGCATCTGAGGTTGGAACTGAAGATATACGCCATCTAAGGATGGTCTACCTTCATGTTGTAGCCAGGAATCAACCTGGTTGAAGTCAGTCACACTTGCAAACAACTTGTAGGTTGTAGTTGGTGGTTCTGCAACAGTTAACAAGAGGAGTTCAGGTAATTTGACTTGAGCCAGTGCAAGGCCTTGTTCTACTAGTTCGTTCAGCTCGGTTCTCAACCTGTGCATCAAGTACGCATCAAAACTCATGACAACAGCGCATCTCTCAATCAGTTTTGGATGACGACGAAACAATCGAACTAACGCAGCGCCTGCTTCATCGTTCCCGGCTTTGATTTCAACAACTAGTCTAGCCGAGCCACCGATTGTTTGTGCCGATCTCAACACATCAAGTAACAAGGGTGGTCGCGTTCCACTCTTGAAAGTTAAGCCAATAATTTCCTTCATTGTTAGATCGCTAACCTTCTTGTTCTTGGAAGGATCGAGTGCTAGCCTTGTAAAGTCAGAATCATGAGCCAGGACTAGCTTTTCATCCTTCGTCAAGGCGACATCACACTCACATAGATGTACACCGGCGGACCAAGCAGACTCGTAGCTGGAAAGAGAATTCTCAAGAGGGCGCCGACCAGAATGATCCATGACGCAATGAAATCCTGTGTGCATTTGAGAAGTAATAGGAGAAGATTGTGGCTATTAGAGATGGCTCACAACAACAAGTGAATGTTCATACCAGACATGACTTCTTACCTCGATGCGCAACAAGCATGGGTATATCAGCCTGAGGAATTTTGTTCTCAATCAAATCATGCAGCCAAAACATTTCGCTTGCTCGCCTCTGTACATCAAGTGCATCCTTGGAACTGCTAGTTAATTGTGTCTTCTCTTTGATTGATGTCATGTACTCGTCCAATGATTCTTCCTCTTCTTCGTCACTCACTACAAGCTTATCTCGTAGTATTTCAATGTATCTCTCAATTGCAGGTGCATTCATGACTGGGGCAGAGTATAATTCAGGAAGTAGAGAGGTTGTCAGTATATCATCACCTCTGTCGGTAGCTTTCTTGTCATACTTTTTCACCAGTTTCCTCAAAGCCTCTCCATTCATGGATTGATTTGAATGCAAACGTTTAAGATTGGCAAGCAAGTCTCTTGATCGTGTTTCGCTCATCGTTGAAAGGTAGAGTTCCACTGCATCTTCATGCGGAAGACCACGCAATAAATTCTGGTCTTGTCCCGAGAACCGAAACAAATCAGAAAAGATCTGTTGCCATAGCAATCGTAAACGCTGGGTGTAATCATCCGACACAGCTTTCAATGACTCCAACCAAAGCTGTTGGAATGACTCCTGTGATTCACCGATAGCTCCTCGGATATCCTTGTACGGTACAATGTATGGCTTGCTAGTGCCGCCGCTCTTGAGCTCGTCACACTCCAAGTAAAATTGTAAATGCCTTCCAAACTTTACCATGGTGACCACCTCTAGCAGAACATACTCTCCACACTATATATGCACTGTAGATGCATTTTATGCACTAAGTGTAGCACCAAGCTTGACGTCAATAGCACCATCGCGATCGAATCTATGAAATCTTGCAGCCAACTCCGTGGTCGGTGTTGTGGTTGTGGTGTGTGTTTTGGATCTCCTCAATGAAGAATCTGTGCTCGCCCCCCGCCCGCTGAACCTTTCTCAAAATCCCACCTTCAGATCATCCAGCTCACTTCAAAAATGAGACGTCAGCAACGGCAACATGGCAGAACAATCAGTGAAAGTAGTCATCCTGGGAGAGAGCGGCGTTGGCAAGTCCAGCCTAGCGCTTAGATTCGTGACGGATGAGTTTCGACCTTATTCTGAAGCCACGATCGGTGCGAGTTTCATGTCTAAATCGATGACTATCACTCCAACTAATGATGAAAAAGAACAAAAATCAACTGAACGGAATATTTCGTTCAAAATATGGGATACAGCTGGTCAAGAGAAATACCGCTCTCTAGCGCCGATGTATTACAGGGGATCATCGGCCGCAATTCTTGTCTATGACATAGCAAACCCTAGTACTTTTGCAGCGCTACAGGATTGGGTAACTGAGCTAAACAATAATGGTCCTCCTGGTTTGGTCTTGGCGATATGCGGGAACAAATCAGACTTAGAGGATGATAGAATGGTGGGGCGAAGTGTAGGACAGGAATATGCAGATAGAATTAATGCACTCTTTATTGAAACTTCAGCAAAAGACGGTAGCAACGTAGAGGACATGTTCTCACAGCTGGCAAGAAGAATACCTCCTCCAATAAACTTGAATGAGTCACTTGAAGAAGATGTGGGATTAGATTTGGGAGAACCCATTCAATCTAGAAGTGGTTGCTGTTGAGCTTGTTACTTATTAGCTGAACACAAGTAGAAGGCTAATGTGATGATTATAGAATGTATTTTGATAAATCACTCTTCGTCAAAATATCAGACAGCCTCTCTTTCACTAGATCCTTTGTCACAACAACTTCCGACTCTTGCTCCATTTCTGCCGCTTGAAAACTAATTTCTTCCATGATACGTTCCATTACAGTGTGCAACCTCCTCGCTCCAATATTTTCAACTGTCCTATTAAGATGAGCAGCAGTTTTGGCAATCTGTCGAAGGGCTTCGTCTTCGAAGCGCAATTCAACTCCCTCTGTCTTTATTAGTTCAATTTGTTGTCTCACAAGCTGTTGTTGATGTATATTAAAAAAATGGATGAGTCAAAGATTCAAATAAAGCAACAGTCGATTAAGCAGACAAAATACTCACATTTGCTTCTGGCACTGTAAGAATTTTGTACAAGTCATCTTCAGTCAGTCCATTCAGTTCAACACGAATAGGCAACCTTCCCTGTAGCTCTGGCAGCATATCACTTGGTTTGACTGCATGGAAGGCACCACTTCCAATGAAGAGCATGTAATCTGTGTTGACATTACCATACTTGGTGCTGATCGTTGTTCCCTCAACAAGAGGAAGCAGATCTCTCTGTACCCCTTCGGCACTTGCGTCAGCCGACTTGGAATTGAAATCCCGACTAGAGCAAATTTTGTCAATTTCATCAATAAACACAATACCAGTCTCCTCGGCAGCTGTCACAGCTTCCTTCTTCAAGTCAACCTTTTCCAATAGCTTCTCCAATTCAATCTCCAAAATAACTTCCCTTGCCTCTGAAATTGGCATCTTCTTCCTTTCCGTTGGCGGTCCACCCCTTCCACCACGACCACCTGCACCGCCCAGCTTTTTCATTAGATCTGTCATAGCCTGTACATTCATGCTATTCGAGTCCCCTCCAAAAGCTAGCACGGTACCATCTCCGTCCTTCCCGGCAGCTCCGCCTAAATTCTCTGGCACGTCCACTTCCAACTCTTGATTCTCTAACAAGCCCTCCTGAAGCATGCTACGGAAGGATTCCCTCTGACCCTTTGTACCACTGTACTCTGGTCCACTTAACATATCCAAGATCCTATCCTCCACAAGCAATTTGGCCTCTCCCCTCAATTTTTCCATCTGTCTCTTTTTAGTTAGAGACATACTCACATCCATCAAATCGCGTACAATCTGATCGACATCACGCCCATGATATCCCACCTCGGTAAATTTCGTTGCCTCCACCTTCAAGAAGGGTGCATCACTCAACTTGGCCATTCTTCGTGCCACCTCCGTCTTACCACAACCAGTGGGACCAATCATAAGTACATTGCGTGGTGTTACCTCCTTAAGTAATTCTTGAGGCAATTGACGACGTCGCCACCGATTTCTCATGGCAATGGCCACTGCACGTTTGGCGGAGGGCTGCCCGACAATGTGACGGTCAAGTTCGTTGACTACCTCTGTTGGGCGGAGAGACATGGTGGTGAGAAAGTCCTCGTTGTTATTTGTAGATGCTGCTGCAGCCGACTCTCCGTCGTTGTTCGGTTGTGCAGTTTCATCTGGAGTTACTACGCCACTCGGTTCGTCTGGTGTATCTACCGCATCCGACGAGCCAGGACTATCAGCAGCAGCGGCATCATCTACATCGGCAGGTGAAGATGCAGCGTCATCTTCGCCATCATCATTCTTGTCATCACCATCACCCACAGAAGATGTGGAAGCAGTTGACAGAAACTGCGGAGGAGCACGCTGGCGTAACACGCGAGCTACTGAAGAGCTAGAGGGACCACGACGGAAGGCTGAAGTGGCGAGCAGCATGGTTAATATAGGTGGGTTGATTGAAAGAAATGCCGTCTATTATTCCATCAAGAACTGCATCAAATGCTGAGTTGGGAAGATGGAAAAGATCAAAATGGATATCTGGGAGAAGGAAGGAGAAGAGAAGAGAGATGCAAACTGATGGGCAAATCTTTTGAAGTCGATTTTGCAACCAAAAAAGATTTGATAGCGATGCAGTGAAAATTGAAGCTGATGATGTTGGCATCAATAAGCAACCGCTACAGCTACCCCATCACGGCGATATGGATGATGATGGTCTTCATCCAGCTGATCTTCCTCCTTTCATCTGTGGACTCATTTCTTATTCAGCCGTCACAAGTTCAGAGGAGGCATGAGACATGTACGCATGCAATAACTACAACAGTACTGGAGTCGTCTCCATCAACGATATCTGACACGGATCCAGCGAGTGAACGAGAGGATATGCCGTGGGGAGACGTACAGAAGTGGGCACTTGAAGATAACATTGGGAAATTCACAGTGACAATACCATCATCAAAGAAACGAGTTGCCCTATGGAGAACAATGGCGAGAGAGGTAACGGAATTGGCTGGATATCCTATTCCGTTTCTTGTGAAAATGCACAAGCGCTCGTTGATAACAGATGATAGCAGCAACAACTCATCAGCCTCTATTTCAGAATGTCCAGGAGTGTTGCCCATGGTGGATGATTTTGAATTTGCATCAAACGGCGGCGTTGTTGGAAGTGCTTACGGCATCCCTGGCATAGCTGACGGCACACGCATTAATACTCCACCGCTAGTCTCAGTGGAACAAACAATCCCTCTTGGCTATGTCACAACGGAAGAAGATGATTTAGGAGTTGCTTTCTCATATGAATTAGGTGTATGTGCTTCGTCTTCCGTCTATTCATTGGACGGGACAGAACGATCTTCTGCTCTACTGTCTGCAAGACGACTGGTGTTGGAGGGTGCAGTAGATTCTTCCAAACGACTTGTCAACATTGCAAAAGATGCACAAGTGACAGGCTCGGGCTTGCTTTCGGATGTTGAATCGAATCGTGACCTTGCCTACTTGGGTGGTGCTACTGCAATGTTACTTGCAAGTGCAAGTGCTGTTGGGATGCTCAGTCATCACTTGACAGTTAATGTGTTTTGGGTTTAATCATTAGGCATTGACGTCATCTTTTAGCTACGCTTTATGAAATGATATTACTTTGAAGCACCTCAGACTCATCAGAGCCAAGAGATGGGGTATGTTGCAAGAACCATCCTCGACTGATGTAGGAAAACACACGACGCCAAATTTCGCATGGTAGGAGCTCTGTGTGCCATAACCAATTGAGTGTTTCTCTATCTGTTTTTGGAAAGGACCAATGCAATGTACCACACCAATGTGAAACGTTGGAGATACTTGCATAGCAATCACGTAAAACATTATCAATACTTCTTCGTGTTTTTGCAAAGTCGTAGTCACTCATCATTGCAAGCCCATATGAAATGAGCAATTGGACACTGTCTGCGTCACCTTTTTTGATTGCTATCATTAAAGGAGAGAAATAAAATCCAGTGTCAGAAAATGCTTGCACTGCGTCTTGGATTACTTTACTTGCATCTGCTCTGCGTTTTGAGAGGATAATGTCCAGAGCAGTGTGCTGGCCATTCCGAATTGCTGCAACAACAGCATTGCTTCGACATCCAGCCTTGTTCAGTGGACATCCCAAATCAAGGAGTAGCATCAGCACCCGATGCATTCCATGATATGATGCCAACTCTACACTTGATTCGCCATTGACATCATCGTTGACATTCAGACCAATATTGGCTGCTGTATTGATGTAGTCAATAACATCGCGTTCCTTGGAAGATCTCATTGCACCTGAAGCAGTCGCGCCTGCAGTAATTGCCAGTGCTACAAATGAAAGCCCATGATTTCTCAATTCCATTAGCTGTTCTGCATCTGCTGTCTGGAGTCGATTCGTGCATTTTGATATGCGACAATGGCCAAAATCGATGTATTGCCTTCTCCACCCATGATTCAGGTTTCGCCAATGTGAGATTGGGCCCTGCAGTTTGGTAGAGCGATTGCGTCTTGGTGATCTACGGGGCGAGTTCATGGCTGAGGTAGCAAGCGAGATATCAAGCAAGGAATAAGGAATGGTATGTTTTCATGGCGGGAAGGAATAGATTTGCGTTGCATATGCACTTGGCAAACACCAAACCCATAAAATCATCACCGCACGAGTCGTTATTATGGACGATGATGAGGATAGCACGCTCTACCAGATGAGATTGAGAAATGTGCGTGTGTCCACTTGGAAAGAACCCCCTGTGGCTCTTCCTGCAACCACAGCTACTGCTGCAGCGATGCCTCGTCGGACGAGACCGCAACGTAAAAAGTTGGAATGCGTTATATTTCTCATTAGCATTTTGGCCCTATGCTTATTGTCAGCTGTAATGAATAGGAGGTCCCAGCACAATCTAAGCAATCTTTATCACGGAGGAAAGGCTGAAACGAGGTGCGACCTCTCTACATACCCACGGTGGAAGTTATCCGAGCTCAAAGAATTGGATTTGTCTGGATGTGGTAACAAGCTGAATCTTCCAGATGAACCCAGCCTATGGGCAAGCTTCTTTTCGCTGAAGAAATTGGACCTCAACAACAATCAGCTTAATACACTGCCACAATCGATCGAACACTTGCCCTCTTTGGAGATCTTGTTTCTTAGCGAGAACGAGTTTGGAGTCATCCCAAAGGTGATTAAACAGCTGAAGAAGTTAAGAGTGCTCTCGCTTCGTGGAAACCTTATTACCAATCTATCAACATTGAATTTACCAACTGCAACTCTTGAGTGGTTAATCTTGACGAGCAATCGTATTCAGTCAATTGATGCCGATATCAAAGATTTGAAGCTACTCCAAAAACTCATGTTGAGCCACAACAATATATCAGAGATACCAGCAGAGCTACCACATAATCTCGAACTTGTTCGTCTTGCAGACAACAACATTCGCTCCGTGCCCACTTCGGTGTTGACACTTAGTAAATTGGCATGGATATCACTATCGGGAAATCCATTCTCAAGTTTGCAGAGCACTTCAACACAAGAAGCAAAAGTAATACCAGAAAGTGAGCTAGAAATATATGAATCAGATGTGCTCGGCTCAGGGGCTTCTGGGAAAGTTTACAAAGGCACATATCGAGGAGAGGATGTCGCTGTCAAAGTATTCAAGGCCATGTCAAAAGGATCTGATGGCAACTCTGAGGATGAAGCATACATCAATAGTCTCATTGACACGCCTTTTGCGATTTCTGCGCTTGGAGCTATTCCAGCAGCAGAGGGAGAAGGGAAGTACAAAGGAATGGTCATGAAGCTGTTAGATGGAACAAATCCTATGGGAAAAGTGCCAAGCTTTCAAACAGTGACAAGAGACGAAGGACCTGCACCCCACGCTACAAATCTTTCTACTCAACAAGTCATAGGTGCTATTTGGAATATAGTCAATGCGCTCGAATATACTCATACACGCGGAGTGTGCCACGGAGACGTATATCTTCATAATGTGCTAAGAGACGGTAAAGGTGTGGCACGGCTTAGTGATTGGGGCGCAAGCTTCGTCTATGACCATACACTCGTAGAAGTTGCTTCAAGTATTGAAAAGATCGAGGTTCTTGCTTTTGGGCGTCTTGTACAAGACCTCTTCAGTTGGAACTTGAATGTAGCTGTACCAGATTCCACAGAGTTGGGTTCTTACTTAAATACAAAAAGTGGCAGTAAGACAATGAGTCTCATTGCTTCCATTCTTCAAAAGGACCAATCAAAACGACCAACGTTCCGAGAGATAAAGGAAACTTTGGCAACAATACCAGAGTTTGAGTCCTTCAGTGCTGTGGCAGGTATTATGCAGTAACTTAGATGTAGATATATTGCAAGTTGAGAGTGTGACTAATTCTATTTTACATTATGAAGAAGAAAGAAAAGACTTAGTAACTCCTTCTCGATGAATTCTTTCTTCGTGTAGGTGTTTGACCCATACTCTTTCTTCCTCCGCCACCACCTCGCCTGGCAAGTTTCTCCAGGTAGGCTGTGTCAACTACAGGCTTTTTATCTTTGTAGTATCCAAGGCCCTTCTTGCCCTTTGTGAAGACAAAACCTTTCTTTGCCCCAACAAATTTCTTCGAAGCAAGGAAGTCACCTTCAACGGAGGCTTTCTTTGTGGATTTCGGCGTCTTCTTTACAGCAGTATTCTCGTCACCTGCCTGTTCGTCTTTCTTTACTTTCTTTGATGATTTGGGTGTCTTCTTTACAGCATCGTTCTCATCAAATATCTTCTCAATATCACTGTCAGTCTTCTTCTTCTTTTTCTTGCTGGTAGTTGTGACGTCTTCGGCTGACTCCTTTCTCTTCTTCTTTGGCGTCTTCTCAACTGTACTGTCTACATCCCTCTTCTTCTTCTTTTTGGTACTCGTAGCTGGAGCGGCATCATTCTCCTCGCTCGACTGTTTCTTCAATGCCTTGGCAAGAGGGGTAGAAGCCTTCGTCTTTTTACTAGCCTTCTCACTCTTTTCTTCTTCGGTCGCTTGTTCTGGCTCTTCCTGTGCCAATCGCATAATCTCCTCCAACTCCTGTGGCGTTTTGTTATAGATTGGTAGAGCAACACTAGCAGAGGTCTTGATGCTCACTGATCGAATGTTGGCCCACTTTTTAGGCACCTTACCTGGCACTACCTGAGCGATGGATTGGATGTTCTCCAATAGCTTGGTGGCATCCATACCCGTATTACCCGCCTTGACAGTCACACACGTACCAGCACTCAAAAACATGAATGTACTCTTCAAGTTCTTCTGCACAGCAAATGGCAATGCTTCCTTCCTGGTCAATGCAATGGGAATAGGCTGCTTCTTCTTCTCAAAGAACTTACCCCCAAGAGCTTTTGTCAACATGGGCAATATTCTATCATCAGCGAAGAATACATCAAATCGCGCAAGCAGCTCACGACGTTGGGCGAATGACTTGTGCTTGGTACGAAGTGATTGCAAGCCAAGAACTTTCTTAATGCAGCCAAGTTCATTTGGGAAGCGTTCAATCATTTCCTGGACCCAAGGTTTGGATTCTTCCTTGACAATGATACAAACTTGAGCATCTGATAGATTACCATCACCTCCAACACTTACAAGCGAATGTGGAATTTCAACACGGATAGGCTTAGCGCTAGCCTTGCCAGGGATACGAGCGAGACTGAATTGAACTTGGACATCAAGATCATTTCCAAGAAGCTGCTGATCATCGGCAGAAGACTCGTGATGTTTCAAGAGAGCGCGGAGAGCACGCTCTGTGAGGGAGCCGTCGACACCAGTGGCAGGTTTCTTTGCACCCATGTTTGTTTTAGTATATTTGTGTAGCTCCTGGATATCGCAAAAGCGTAGGTGTACTTTTGTTATGGTGGTGTTCTGTGAAAGCACATCGATG
>Ga0209652_1002374_pt1 | contig 14568 bp, 10 predicted proteins | sample SaaInl74LU_5_DNA_FD_184641 | JGI IMG/M metagenome (GOLD analysis project Ga0209652, IMG submission 184641) | Marine microbial communities from expanding oxygen minimum zones in the Saanich Inlet - ESP_74LU_5_DNA (SPAdes) (version 2) | ecosystem: Environmental > Aquatic > Marine > Intertidal zone...
GTAATCGTAATTACTTCAACTGATTTTTGCGCAAGTGCGAATTCCTTTTCGGGTTTAGCTGACACCATGTACATCTTGTATCAATGTGCGGGTAACACCGCTGGTCACTTTGCAAATTCGCCCTCTGGAACACGAACTTTAGAAGTCACGGTTACCGGCCCTTGCACGCAAGTAGAGTCAGTTACTTATGATGGGGCAATTCCAAATACCGATGGAGCTACTGCTTTCTTTGATGCTGCTGGAAACGTATCCTATGCAGTCCTTGGGTGTAACGCGCCAGTTGTAAGTTTAAGCGCCGACTGGAGTTTTACAAATGAAATATGCAATGACTATGGTTTAGTAAACCTTGATTTATTATTGTCCGGAAATGCTACATTAGGTGGCACATGGTCAGGGCCAAGAGTTACCGGAAATACTTATGACCCCTCTGGATACCTGGGTTTAGATTCCATAAGCTATAGCGTTACAGGAACTGGTGCTTGTACCGACACCCTAGACTCCACTATTGTGTTCAATGTGACTCAAGTAAATACCGGTTTAGCGACCCTACAATCATGTGATTCAGTCTTTGTTAGCGGAACCTGGTATTCAAGTTCAACCACGTTCACAGAAACTATCCCAGGCATTGGCTTTTCGTGCGACTCCTTAGTTAATTATACCATAATTATAGAGAATGCTATAGTAGACTCTTCTTATCTCAGTGGATGCGGAAGCGTAAATTATGCTGGCAACACCTATACAGCAGACACTATTCTCCGTGACACTATTTTTGGCAGTAGCGGTCCAGTTGTAATCGATACTATATTAAGTACGGGTTTTGAAGATGCTGAAGGATGGGTTGATCACAGTTCGGGAAACTGGACGCAAGTTGATGCAAATGGAACATGGACAGCTGTAGACATGTACGCCAATCAATTTAACCCAAATAACGGCATCAGAAATGTGGGAATGAACACCGTCGGTGATTATTTAGAATTTCCGCCGGTAAACAACCCTCAAACGCTCTACTATTATGATAGACTAAGTAGTGCACCAACAAGTTTCAACGAGCTTTCAATCCAATACTTTGATGGAAGTGTTTGGCAAACCCTTGCCACGGATAGCTGCGGCCATACAGACTATCGATTGGTTACCATAGATGTAAGCGCTTTATCCGGACAAAGCAATGTGATTTTTAGAATTTTCCGATCTCAAGATAATCGCTCGGCATATATTGATGATATCGTAATTGTGGGAAGCACCACGGGTGGCGGATCGAATTGCGATAGTATAGCCATTACAAATATTGACATATTGAATCCAGCCACAGGAACAGACACAAGAACGGCGTGTAATTCTTACACCTGGATCGATGGAAATACCTATAGCACTAGTAATAGCAGTGCCACATTTACTATTGTTGGCGGTGCTGCGAATGGCTGTGATTCACTAGTGACACTTAATTTGACAATTAATACTGCGGTGAATAGTAATAATCCCGGCAATCCATTCGTCATTTGTGATACGAATGACTCCATACAATTACCCGGAGGAGATTTTGCGAATACTGCAGGGACGTTTATAGATACCTTGGTTGGGGCAGCAAGTAATGGATGTGATAGCATCATTACTACCACTGTAATAACGCAGCCTTGTGGCTTTGTCTGCGCCTATGATTTCGGACCCGACACTAGCTTATGCCAGGGCGAAAGTCTGTTGTTAGACCCCGGCACTGGTTACGATGACTACCTTTGGCAAGATAACTCAAACGCTCAAACCTACTTAGTCAATGCCACAGGAACGTATTATTGCACAACTACATTTATAGATTCTTCCGACAACCTTGTAATTAACGGAGATTTCGAGCAAGGGAACATTGGTTTCACTACTGACTATGGACCAGGCGTCGGTGGCGCTTTTGGATTGCTAACCAATGCAGGAACCTACGCGATAAATACCAGTCCATCCAATGTACACAACAACTTCTTCAGTTGTGTAGACCATACAAGTGGAACCGGAAATTTAATGATTGTAAACGGATCGAACGTTCCTAATACGGATGTATGGTGCCAGACCATAACCGTTAGCCCGAACACTGACTATCTATTCTCCGCTTGGGTGATTAGTTTAGAAACTACGAATTCGAGCAACGTAGCCACATTAAACTTTAAAATTGATGGAGTACAGTTTGGTACAGACTTTTCCCCTTCTCTAATCGGCTGCGACTGGCAACAGTTTTCAGCTACGTACAATTCAGGATCAAACACCTCCATAGAAATATGTATAGAAAGTGATGTGATCTCTGGAAATAATGACTACGGAATTGATGACATATTCTTCACCCCCTTCTGTAACTATACAGACACCATCAATGTAACCGTTAATCCTTTCCCAACACCTGACCTAGGTGCTGATATTGACATCTGCCAAGGTAATGACACCTTGCTTGATGCTACTACAAGCAATGCATCCTACTTATGGCAAGATGGAACTACGAATACATCAACATTCCTTGCTCAAAATACAGGTTTGTATTGGGTCGATGTAACGGTTGACGGTTGTACAGGCAGAGATTCTGTGAATATATTTGTCAACCCTATTTTCACAGAAAATCAATCACTCAACATTTGTGCAGGTGATAGTCTTTTCCTTGAAAACGCATGGCAAAATACAAGCAGCACCTATGTAGATACCTTCTCCTCGACTAACAATTGTGACAGTATTGTGATTACTGATTTGTTTGTAATTAACCCTTTGCTTACTGCTGACACATTAATTGTTTGTGCGAATGAACTACCCGTTAACATTTTTGGCAATGGGGAAAACTCCCCGGGAGTATACACCGATACCGTGGCCAGTGCACTCGGGTGCGATAGCCTTATAACTTCTGTAGCGTTAGTTGTTAATCCAAATCCATCCATTTCATTGGGAAGCGATACAACAGTAAACGCAGGAGTGAACTTAACTATCAATGTTGACAATCCAAACCCGAATGAAAGCTATACATGGATAAATGACTTAGGAGAAAGCTTCTTTGGCCCATCCATTATAGCAAATACTACTTCGACGGCTGAATACACCCTGACCGTAACCAATGAATTTGGTTGTTTAAACTACGACACCATTAAGGTGACGGTTAATCCTCTCGAGGAGACTTTATTACTTTTACCAACGGCATTTAGTCCAAATGGTGACGGAATAAATGATATTTTCAGAATAGCGAATTTCGAAGAATTTGAAAACTATATCCTGCGAGTATATAATCGCTGGGGCGGACTATTGTACGACAATCAAGGATTCAATGTAGGCTGGGATGGCAGCTATTTAGGCGTAAAACAAAATATAGGTGTTTACTCCTACTACATCGAAGCACAGCCAATCAATGGCGCTTCAATAATGAAAACCAGCGGAACAGTAAGTCTAATCCGGTAATCCACTCATTGGCTTAAAACTTTATAATCGCATGAACTATGTTTGAAAAAACATCGATTCATGCGATTTGTATTTCTGGCCATTTTAGTCCTGCTATTTGATTTAATTTTTGCTCAACATAATGGGGCCAAAGAAGGAGGCATGGGAGGAGTAATGAGCACAAACACTAGTGTTTTTTGTGCCGCTTATTCCCCTGCCGCAGCAGGATTTAGCACCAATAGCCAGTTTGGGGTAAACATTCTTAATCACGGCGCATTTAATGATTTTTACACGGGAACCATTGCCGCTATCCACCACTCTTCGCGTGGCGTTTTTTCTTATACCTTGCAATCTTTCGGAATTAAAAACTTCCGGGAAACAAACTGCGGTTTGGGTTATGCTAAAAAACTGATTGATACATGGAGTGTGGGCATACGAGCCAATTGGCATCACATACGAATACCGAATTATGGAAAGAAGCAAGTGGTAAGCTTTGACTTAGGTTCCTTATATCAAATAAGTAAACAAGTGCAAATAGCCTTCACCATCCGAAATCCAGTCAAACATCCCTTAGAAAAACAGTTCAGCTCTTCCCGAAGTAGTTCAATAGTAATAGGTGCAGCCTTCCAACCCACGGATAAAATATACCTGGCTTGTGATTTGAACAAAATCTTAGGAGAAGGCATACGCTGGCATATGGGCATGAATTATACCTTGCACCCGATGGTAGAAGTGCGAACAGGTGTTTCGATGAAACCATACAGCATACATGGTGGAATTGGAATAAACTGGCAAAAATGTCAATTTTCCTATAGCTCTTCATGGCAAACTTCCGTAGGCTTTTCCTCTCAAATCTCCTTAAGCTATGACTTCATCCCAGGCAAGACCGAGCAAAGCAATTAACAAAGATGTGCTGAGCATCCTACTTTGCCTAAGTATGTTCTGTTCAACTCAAGGCCAAATCTCCCAGCTTGAATTCAATCAAGAAAATGATGGCGTAAATATGGCCTATGCAGAACAAGAAGAATGGCTACAAATTCTTCAGAAAAACCCTTTAAACCTAAATAAAGCCTCTATTGGTGAACTAAGAGATTCAAGAATTCTCTCGGAGCAACAAATCGCAGATTTACTCTTCCATATCAAAGTGAATGGGCCGTTAATGAGTATTTATGAACTACAAGTAATCCCATCATGGGCTAAACTTAATCTACCCGAGATTAGTAGTTTCTTTCATGTCAATAATGATCTGCAAAGCTATAATGTCAGTTTAGGCAAATTACTTATTCAAGGAGAACATCAAATCATCATGCGTTTTGGACAGCAATTCCCGAAGAAATCGGGATATACTTCGAATAACTATCTCGGTAATCCGAGTCAAATCTTCATGCGATACAAATACAACTACAGCAATAAATTATACTACGGTTTTTCGGGAGAAAAAGATGCTGGTGAACCCATGTTCGGGACACAAAACAAACTTGGCTTCGATTTTTACTCGGCTCATTTATTTTGGAAAGTTAATCGGAAACTACACACACTAGCCATAGGGGATTATCACCTCAATCTTGCTCAAGGACTTACGGTGTATACCGGATTTGGGTTTAACAAATCAACAGACCAAAGCAACATTAAAAAAGGAGGGAATACACTTAAACCCTATAACTCAATCAATGAGGCCAACTTTCTGCGAGGCGCTGCTTTTACTTTTAGATGGAATAAGTCTTTTTTAACACCATTTTACTCGTACCGTCAAATGGATGCGAGTTTTCAATACACGGATAGCACACAATCCATTCTAAACAGCCTTAGACCTCAGTCTTCCGGTTATCATCGGACACTAAACGAATTAAATAATAAACGAAGACTTGGACACCAAGCGTACGGGGCAGAATATGTTTATGAAAACCTAAACATCACCGCAGGAGTTCGCTGGATACAACAACGATTTAGTCAGGCAATCAAGTTTCCCGAATCCCTTCATAACGCATTCGAATTTCAAGGGAAAACATTGAACCATATCAGCATGGATTACAGTTTTTCTTTTCGAAAAGCGCATGTTTTTGGAGAAACAGCAAGCAGCATTAACAAAACCAAGAGCAGTTTTGCAATCCTTCATGGTCTGAGCATGTATCCCCATCACAGTTTACAATTAAACCTTTTACATAGATATTACTCTCCGTACTATACAATAAGTCCAGCACTCCAAGCCAATGCATTTGCAGAATCCACCAAGCCCATCAATGAACACGGGGTTTTTATGGGATTTAGTTTCAAACCTAATCGCCGTTGGCAGTTTGCTGGCTATTTGGATTATTACAAGTTCCCTTGGTTAAGTTTCCAAAGTAAAAAACCCAGTGATGGCTTCGATTTCTTGTGCTCTCTTGGATACCATCCGAACAAAAAAACAGCATTCACTTTGCTATACAAACGGGAAGAAAAAGAAAAAAACACCCATATCATTCTGGGTCAAAACAATAGTTTCTTAATTAATGAACGAAACAAGCCATTCATTTCTAACGCATTCACTTCAATTGACTTGTATGAGGAAGATAATCAACTGCTCCTCCGACCGCAAGCCAATCTTTCCAGACAACGCATCGAAGAAACCACTTTTATCACCCCACACATCAATCAAAGTATTCGAGTTCAATTGAGTTTTCAACCCGCCCGATATTGGACGCTAAACACCCGATTATCTTTTAGTTTCTTCAATGATCAGTTGCATTCACCTAATCGCGGGACACTATTGTTTCAAGAAGTTAAATTTAAACACCCAGAACTACCGATAGCATTCAACGCAAGGATCAGTTATTTTGACATCCAATCTTTCGATTCTCGCATATATACTTATGAAAGTGATGTCTTGTATCAGTTTAGTATTCCTTCTTTTTTCGACTCGGGTATTCGCTATTACTTGAATACTTCGCTTAAGGTCAGCGAAAAAATACAAATCTGGATGCGATTCGCACATACGCATTACCTGCATGTAAAAAGCAAGGGTAGTGGAAATGATGAAATACCTGGCAATAAATTATACGATTTAAAACTTCAGCTACGTTTGAGTTTTTAATTATCTTTAAGCAACTCCTTGTCAAAAAGAAGAATTAAACATTCAAATTCAGCAAGATGAAAAGAAAATTTTGGATAATAGTCGCTGCGCTATCAGCCATTTATATATTCATTCCTGAACCAACGGATGTTATACCAATAGTAGGTTGGTTAGACGAAGCAAGTGCATTTGCTATTTTGACTTATGCACTAAAGCAATTAGATATTCCTATTTTGAATAAAGTTTTTGGCAAGAAATCAGTGAAAACAAAACTATAATCATAAAAAATAACCAATGAGATATTTCTGTTTAATAGCTTTACTTGGACTCAGCCTTTCATCCTGTAAACAATGTGTAGAATGTAAGTACTCTACCTTGAAAGGTACTGAAATAGAAAGATACTGCTCGTCTACAAAGGAAGATCGTGAAGCTTTTGAACAGCGTATGGAAGAGGAAGCTGCCAATGCCAATAGCCAAGCCATTTGCACGAAAGAAAGATACTAGGTCAAATTGCTTAATCTTTACCTTTTCTTTAAATGAAAAAAGTTTTTAATTACCATTGTAATATCTATATTCAATGCATTAATTAATCACTTAAAATTTATTAAAATGAAAAAATTAACGTTAGTACTCGGCATCGCTGGATTGTTTGCCTTAAGTTCTTGTTCAACCAGCTACTCATGCGATTGCGGGTTCGGTGCAGTAGTTGAATATGAAGATCTAAGTAAAGATCAAGCTGATGTATTAGAAAGCACTTGTACGCTTGCTGGATGTGATTGGAGTAAAAACTAATTAATCACCAATTAGATAGAAAAGGGATGCCCAATGCATCCCTTTTTTTGTCTAAAAACTTCTGAATAAAACTATTTTTATATCTTTGACTCACATTTATAAACTCAATAAAAAATAAGTCGAAATGAAGAAGTTAATGTTAGTATTAAGTGTTGGCATGTTATTATCTGTAGGTCTTAGTTCATGCAGCAAGTGTGGATCTTGCTCTGACCAATCAGGATTATTCTATGATGGAGAATGGTGTAAAGGTAACGCCATCGAAGATGCCTTATATGAAGCAGCTAAAGCAGAATGTGAGGCTAATGGAGGCACATTTGGTAAATAAGAATCATATTTAAAAGTTAGAGAGGGGAACGTAAAGGTTCCCCTTTTTTTTATCCAAAAGCTTGTCTTTAGTTTATATCTTTGTCTGGCATGAAAAACATCCGAAACTTTTGCATTATCGCCCACATTGATCACGGTAAAAGTACCTTGGCAGACAGACTACTCGATGCTACGAAAACCATTACTGATAGAGAGAAGCAAGCGCAGGTCTTGGATGATATGGACATTGAACGTGAACGTGGGATTACAATCAAAAGTCATGCAATTCAGATGAATTACTTGCACACGGATGGAGCAAAGTACACACTGAATCTCATTGACACGCCGGGCCACGTTGATTTTTCCTATGAAGTATCTCGAAGCATAGCTGCTTGTGAAGGCGCTTTACTTTTAGTCGATGCTGCTCAAGGTATTCAAGCACAAACAATTTCCAACCTATACCTCGCTTTAGAAAATGATTTAGAAATCATTCCGGTGATTAATAAGGTAGATATGCCAGGGGCAATGATAGAAGAAACAGCTGATCAAATCATGGATTTAATTGGCTGTGATCGGGAGAGTATCATTGAAGCAAGCGGTAAAACAGGACTCGGTGTTGACAATATACTCACTGCAGTAATTAATCGCGTACCCGCGCCTGAAGGCAATGAAGATGAGTCATTGCAAGCCATGATTTTTGACTCCGTTTTTAATGCTTACCGAGGAGTAATCGCTTACTTTAGAATTTATAATGGCAGAATTACCAAAGGCCAAAAAATCAAATTTGTTGCGACAGGTAATGATTACTTCGCGGATGAAATAGGAATACTTAAACTGAAACCCGAGCCCAAAGAACAGCTGTCTGCAGGCGATGTGGGCTATGTTATAACGGGCATAAAATCGTCGAAAGAAGTAAAAGTCGGGGACACCATTACCGATGCCGCTATGCCAACGAAAAATATGGTAAAGGGCTTCGAAGATGTTAAGCCCATGGTATTCGCGGGGATATATCCTATCGATTCTGACGACTATGAGGATTTAAGAGATGCACTAGAAAAGCTTCAGTTGAATGATGCCTCATTGGTATACGAACCCGAAACTTCGATTGCCCTCGGTTTTGGATTTCGTTGCGGCTTCTTAGGTATGTTGCATTTGGAAATAATCACCGAGCGCTTGGAAAGAGAGTTCGACCAATCAGTAATAACAACAACACCTCAAGTTACCTATCACTTGTATACCAAAAAAGGTGATATGACCTTGCTACACAATCCGTCCGATCTGCCTGACCCAACTGCCGTTGATCGCATCGAAGAACCCTATATTAATGCACAAATTATCTCGCTTCCAGAATACATAGGCAGCATTATGAACCTTTGCATGGAGAAACGAGGTATCTTAAAAAATCAGGTTTACTTGTCTACATCAAGAGTAGAATTAACATTCGAAATGCCTCTAGCTGAAATTGTCTTCGATTTTTATGATCGTTTGAAATCAATTTCAAAGGGTTACGCTTCCTTCGATTATCATATGATAGGCTACCAAGCTGGGGATATGGTTCGTGTGGACATTAAGCTAAATGGAGACAACGTTGATGCATTTTCCGCAATGATTCATCGGGATAAAGCCTACGATTTCGGACGACGACTTTGTGAAAAACTCAAAGATCTTATTCCAAAACAACAATTTGTGATTGCCATTCAAGCAGCTATTGGAATGAAAATTATAGCAAGAGAAACTATCTCTGCTATGCGAAAGGATGTTACCGCAAAATGTTATGGAGGAGATATCACCCGAAAGAGAAAACTCCTTGAGAAACAGAAAAAAGGTAAAAAACGAATGAGGCAATTCGGTAAAGTAGAAGTACCTCAGCAAGCCTTCCTTGCTGTACTGAAACTGAACGATTAAAGGCTGAAGGCTGTTTCTAAACCAACAGGGTCTTTCAATCATGCAATTAAACTATAAAGTATTTGGACAAGGCGAACCATTAATTATTCTACATGGCCTTCTAGGCTCATTGGATAACTGGCAAACCCTTGCGAAGCAATACGCTGAACATTTTACAGTTTTTATCATCGACCTTAGAAATCACGGGAAATCGCCACATAGTGATGAATTTTCCTATAACCTGATGGTTGAGGATTTATTAAACTTTTGTAACGAAAACTTTATATACCGTTGCCACCTACTTGGGCATAGCATGGGGGGGAAAGTTGCCATGCAGTTTGCCCTCAGTCATGGTGACTATATAGAAAAACTAATTATTGCCGACATTGCTCCTGTCACTTACGATCCCGGCCACAATGCAATATTTGAAGCCTTACGGAGTATTGACCTTAAAACTGTACAACAAAGAAAGGAAGTGGATGATATCCTCGCCCAAACTATTCCTCAATTTGGTGTACGTCAGTTTTTGATGAAAGGCTTAACTCGTGATGAGCATAATGCCTTTATCTGGAAGTTTAACCTCGATTCACTTTGGAAGAATTACACTAAAATTCTAGGCACTTTTCAAACGGAAGATAATTTTGACGGAGAAACGCTCTTCATTTATGGCGATCAATCAGACTACATACAAGAAGCTTATTTCCCGATTATTGACAAATACTTCGTAAATAACGATAAAGTAGTTATTCAAGGCGCCGGCCATTGGCTGCATGCTGAGAATCCCAAAGAATTTTTAGGGAAAACGCTTTCTTTCCTGCTTGCTTAATCCAAAACCAAAGCCTGATTACTTTGAATGAGATTCAAGGTTTTCGTCTTAATCAGTTGAGAAGCATCCATAACCATTTGCACGTCACTCGGAAAGGGTATCGCCTGACCGCCAATGATCGCCTTAGATTCCTCGCTCAAGGCTTTTGGATCCCCCTGAAAAGAAGCAAAGAAATTTTTGAAAACTAAGTTTTCCTGAAAAGGGAAACGCTGAAACACTTGACCATTAGCCTTGGAGTATTTCACTTCACCGCTCAATTGCCCGACTTTCGTCTGCTCTGATTTATAAACGGTGGCTTTGATAGTCTTAAACTTCGGCTCTTTGATATCATTACCTAAACTATCTTTAGCAACATTCCCATTGGCATCCAAAACATACTGAAATCCGTCTTCAACTTGCTTCTGATCAAGATGGGAAGTATTATTCACTTGCTCAGGTCCAATATTGACCTGGAATATTGCTACATCGATAAAATAATCATAGTCGGAACGAGCAGCAGCATCAAGATAGTAGCTTGTCCAAAGTCCATTGAGGCTTTGCTCATCATATTGCATAAGGTTAGCAAAAAACTCTTGAGGAATAATCATAGGACTTGTATTACCATAACGAACCAAAATATGATTTTGCCCCATCTGAAAGGCCTCGTCCATTTTTCGATCAACATCTTGATACATGCCATAGTACTCCTTCACTTTTTGGAAATAAGTGAAGGCCTCCCGCGCGGAAAATTTCGTGTTTTGTGAGAGAAGCTCCACTCCTTTGGCATAAAGAAAAGCTGCAGCCTTTTGTTTGGCATCTACCAATGCTTCATTCACATCGATTAGCTCAATGTCTGCATAACGATGCTCCTTTTTTAAGTATAGCGGCAAGACTGGTTTAATGGCCCGCTGATATGCATCAATTTCAGCATACAGCGCATGAATCTCAACCCAAGAATCAGGACTTCCATCGAGTTTTAAAAACTCTATCCTATCAAGAATCTGTACTTTCTCAATATTAAAGGCCGTCTCCAAAGCTAGGATATGTTTATCTGCCTTGTTTGGATTTTTTCTGAGTTTCTCGACAGCAAATCGGATGGCGGCATCGTAATTACCTCTTTTTAAATAGTAATTTGCTCCAACACATCCTCCGAGAAACAAACTACCCGCTACAATTAGGCTAAAAAATAAAGATCTCATAGGCTGACTTTCTATTAACTCATCGAAAAATAATGCCAAAGTTAACACAGAAGTAAATAATGATTTGTAAAGATTAATTAGGTATACTTTCGATCAAGCACCTCTTTCAAGATAACGGCTTGCTTCCAATCAACTTCTTCCAAGTTCATTTCGAATACACTTCCCTCCGATTCTGCAATGTCAGTAACAGGGACGGAACGATGTGCCTCGTCCACACGATGCGAATAATCATGATAATCATTGTGGTCGATTAATTGTTTCTTCGCTTGAATGTTTGTGTGATTCACCTGTTGCCAATCCAAGGTCTTCGCTTTAGACTTAGCACTTGATTTTACTGGCGCTTTCGCCTCTTGACGAACAGGCGGCACTACTGATTTTTCCTTCTTTTTATTGGCACTTTCAACCTCCTTGACAAATTCTTTGAAAATATCATCAATAGATTGTGGCTGCTTGCTTGACTGCTGAGAACGTGGTCTATTCGTAGACGGTGCGGGACTTTTCTTCTTGTCACCTCCGCTTTGAGACAGGTAACGAACTACGTAGAAAATAATTCCCAATATGATAAAGACTAATTTGACACTCATAGATAGAATCCGGATTCAATATCTAAATTACAAGAATTATTCTTAGGAAATAAATAAAAGTCGGTTTCACTGCGTAAACACAACGAATTTATGCCAAGAATATCTCTAACATACCAGGTGATTCTATCTTGGACGAATACCTAAAGAAACTTATCTTTGTCTTTCGCCTAAAATCTAAATTTTGAGATTAAGCACATTAGAAATTAAAGGCTTTAAAAGCTTTGCGGACAAAACCATCTTACACTTTAACGATAACATAACAGGTATCGTTGGGCCGAATGGTTGCGGGAAAAGTAATGTTGTCGATTCTATACGTTGGGTGTTGGGTGAACAAAAAACGAGTATGCTCCGTCTCGAAAAAATGGACAATCTAATTTTTAATGGGACCAAGAATAGAAAAGCCAGTGGTTTAGCCGAAGTTTCTCTCACCTTTGAAAATACAAAAAACATCATCGCAACCGAGTTTAAGACGGTTACGATTACCCGCCGCTTGTACCGCAATGGCGACAGTGAATACCGACTCAATGATGTCCCTTGCCGATTAAAAGATATTACCAATTTATTCCTAGATACGGGTGTAAGCGCCGATTCTTATGCCATCATCGAGTTAGGTATGGTTGATGAGATTTTAAACGATCGTGAAAATTCAAGGCGAAGATTGTTTGAACAAGCATCGGGAATTTCCAAATACAAAAAGCGCAAGCGAGAAACGCTGCTTAAACTAAAAGGAACAGAGGGCGATTTAGAGCGTGTTGAGGATTTACTGTACGAAATAGAAAACAATTTAAAGAGTCTTGAATCGCAAGCGAGAAAAACTAAGCGCTATTATACGCTTAAAGAGGAGTACAAAATACTCTCTGTAGAACTTGCTAAACAATTTTTAGCGAAATACAAAGAAAAATACAAGGAACTCGACAAGCTTCAACAAGAAGAAAATGATAAAAACCTTAAACTCGAGTCGGAGCTAAAGGAACAAGAAGCTAGATTGGAAAAGAGTAAACTAGACAATCTTGAAAAAGAAAAATCGCTGGGTTCAGTGCAGAAAAAACTCAATGCGCTGATTGGCGGCGTGAGTAGTCAAGAAAATGACAGAAATGTACTGAAGGAAAAGCTTCGATTTGAAGAAGAAAAAAATCAAACAGCACAAGAGCAGATTTTAACACTGAAACACAAAAAAATCGAGCTTGAAGAATCTAAAAAGCAATTAAATACACAGGTAAGCGAACAAGAAAAAATAACAAGTGCCAAACAGCTGGAACTAGAAACACAAAAAACTGCTCTGGATAAGATAAGAGCCGAACATCAGGCGCTCAAATTGGATTTAGATAAAGACAAACAAGATTTTCAGGATATTGAGCGACGTTTCTACGAGATAGAAAAACAATCGGCTATTAACCAATCGAGTTTGGAAAAATATGAAAAGGATCTCTTTGTTTTTCAAGAAGAAAGTCAAACAAAAGAAGAAGAACTGAAAAGCTTGAAAACAGCTCATGCACTGCTTGAAAAGGAAAAAAAGCAGTTTGAACTAAGTCTTGAAAAACTGCTCGTTGCGGAAAAGAAACTTCAAGAAGAAAAAGAAGAAACGGAAAAGCAGGTAAACCAAACCAAAGATGAACTGAATAGGAAAAATAGGATTTTAGATGCTAAACAAAATGAATATAACCTAACAAAAAGTTTAGTTGATAACCTAGAGGGATTTCCCGAATCCATTAAATTCCTGAAAAAAAATGCTTCCTGGACAAAAAATGCTTTACTACTCTCTGACATCATCTATTGCGATGAAAAGTATAGAATTCCTATCGAGAACTATTTGGAATCCTATCTAAGCTATTATGTTGTTCAAAACGTAGATGAAGCTATCCGTGCAGTCAACTTACTTAATGATGCAGCAAAGGGTCGAGCTAACTTTTTCATCCTGGATGAATTCAGGCATTTTAAGGCTTCCCAGCCGATAATTCATAATGATGTTAAACCCGCATTAGAAGTCATTGAAATTGATGAAAAATACAAGGAACTCGTAGCGTTTTTATTGGACAAAACCTACTTTATCAATCAAGAAGAACAAGCGGAAGAACTCATCCGAGATAAACAGTTTAAAGCGGTGAATCTTTTAAGTACCAGCGGCAAATACATCAAGCATGATTTTTCTATTTCAGGCGGTGCAGTGGGACTGTTTGAAGGAAAACGCATAGGAAGAGCCAAGAATCTGGAAAAGCTGCAGAAAGAAGTGAAGAAGTATGAAAAGGAAACTGCTTCTTTACAAAAATCATTATTGATTTACCAGGACAAACTGGATAGCCTGGCTGAACGCACCCAAAGTGAAGAAATTGAGTCACAAAAGAGGTTGCTCAATGAGAAGAATATGAAGTTTACTTCACTTCAAACCCAAGTGGAGAACCTCGAAAACTTTTTTAACAATAATGTTCAAAAAAGTAAAACTGTCATGGAGGCCATTGACAAAATCAAGCAACAGAATGTAGATATGGCCGCCGAACAAGGTATACTCGGAAAGCGACGGGAAGAATTACGTAGTTTGGTTTCAGAAGCAGATACTCATTTTGT
>Ga0209652_1002375_pt1 | contig 14568 bp, 5 predicted proteins | sample SaaInl74LU_5_DNA_FD_184641 | JGI IMG/M metagenome (GOLD analysis project Ga0209652, IMG submission 184641) | Marine microbial communities from expanding oxygen minimum zones in the Saanich Inlet - ESP_74LU_5_DNA (SPAdes) (version 2) | ecosystem: Environmental > Aquatic > Marine > Intertidal zone ...
TCATCGTTTTTTGATTTTTGAAAAAGTTGGAACAGGGTGAGGAGAAGGAAGGAAGCGAGGGTGGGGAGGGGAGTTGCAATAGAGGTTTTGAGGAAAGATTTGCTGTCGCAGGTTACAGTGTCATTGTTTTGATTAAGTACATAAGATCTATGGTCGTTCAGAAAGCCATGGTCTTTTGGAGTTCAAGGGATATGAATATGATACCACTGTGAGGTTTGTGCCTCAATTGAATGACATCGAGTTGCATGTGGCGAAGCCCCACGAAGCATCCTACCTCTAGAGAGATCTAGACCTAGAGAGAGTTATATTCGTTCCGGCTTTCCAAGTCTTCAACTATCCTCCCCTTCTCCCTAACTCTCTTCCCCCAGCCCCAGGTGCCGTAGTATTGTTGGCAGTGCTGAGGTCCACAGAAGCTTCGTCGGAGCAGCGAAAATAACCACGCCCTGTTTGATTGTACAGTTGGAAGGGAATCCTTGCACCGAACGGACCGAACTGTTCACCACGTTCTCCTATCAGGAAGAAATCGACTCCAACCGGGGTGTACCCAGTCGCACCTACTGGATCACTGACAACTTTGGTTACCTCCTGGGTATTGTACACCTTGTCCCAGAAAGCTTTTGGACATTTGAAAAATCGTTAACAATGGCAACGGCCAACATGAGGAGCTCTTCATTGCAAAGGGGAGTTACTCACCATGAAAATTTTTAGCTGCATAAGCAGTGGGCTCCCTATACTCCTCAGTGAACATTACCTCTCCAACTTCACTGCCATAATAAATCCCAAACCACCTGTAAAGTAGTGTGTAGACAAGAGTTGAGGTAGGTGGACCAGACATGAAAATGAGATTGCGAAAGTCAGGATGAAGAATGATGATAAGCGACAATTACAAGATGACATCAATTACCTGCTCCCAGAGAATATGAGAAAAAACATATCAGTGCCGTCTAATAAAGGACTGCCGCTGCCTAAATTGTATCTATACATTGGTCTATTGTACGCCTCCCAAAGTTGGCCAGAACCTGCCCAATCCAAGTCAATAATCGAATATGACTCGTTGAAGCGTTCTGTGAAGAGGCAATATAACAATAGCACGTTAGTAAAGCCACACACACCACGAGACTTAGCACGAAATAGAGACCTTGACTCACCACCAATAATCGTGCGGCAATTATCCTTCAGAGCGACTTCGCAACGCGGGCCGAGGAACGTCGATCCCTCAACGTTTTCGTTACAGTCACAACTGCCGCCCTCGTTACATTCGCCATTCAGATTGCAATCCGCTTCAACACTGCACTCATTGCAAGCTATGAGCACGTCAGTTGTTTCAATTACTCCTTGCCACGCTTGCCACGGCCCCTTGACTTCCTCTATGTCGTAAACGTTCGTTGTTTCACTACGCAGCAACCACGGGCAATCTGGATCATCACGTTTTGATTTAAGGATACTTTCATGCATGAATACCCATGCCCTGAAGCGTTCGCAGTATTGGATTCTTGCAGGAATGATTACTGTTGCATTGAACGGATTGAAAGATGGTAAGGTCGTATCAAATTCTGTTCCGTCAAACTTTCGTCTTTCAATGTAGACAGGTCTCCCATCGTGTATACTGCCATCCTGAGCATACACCCCGTTGAAAAAAGAATATACAAGAACCCTTTTGTCCTCTTGGTCTTGGTTGGACACTACAGTCGCCTCTCTCCAAATATCCTCACGGAATTTGACGGTGATAGACTTGCATTGAAAATCCCCGCGTGACTGTCTCACACTCACATAAATCATCCCCCCCAATAATCCACACAAGTTAAATAAGTAAACTGCAACAAAGAAGAAGCTTTTTGCTTTCCATCCTAGCGTGGGTCGTCTAAACTCAGTCCTGAAATATCTTCGTGTCGTAGCCTCCTTCATGCTTGTGGATAGCATACTCATTCGGGCAAGTTTGAATGCAGTGCCGCCTAACAGAAAATTAGTTAGTAACAGACAGCATTGTGATAAAATAATGAGGAGTGCACCCAGTCTCACTTACCCAATTGTTGTATGAATTGCAGCGCTACAAAGTCGAAGAATATTTGCAGCACATCTCTGGCCGTCATCAGAATTAACAACACATTGGCAAGAAATAAATACCCCATGAATATTCGTAACAAATTTGAATTAACGAAATCTCCATAACATAATTCTGGAAATTTCTCGATAAAGTATGGCCGTGGAATTCTTTGCAGTAAGTATAGCCCAGTTGGAATCTCTTCTTCCATCAATAACGCAATGAATATTGCTGTATATTGTGCAGCCTTTACTGCTCCATCTACATTGGCTGGGATGACAACGTTTTTATTGCCGAATGTCAATCCATTATTGAAGAGTGCTAGTTGTAAACATAGGAGTGTCAAACCAGCGATGCAGATGCTGATAACACAGGGGGTGGATTTAAGTGGCTCTGTGAATAGAAGTGTGTGAGTTGATTCTGGAAGCGTAATTGGATCTAATTCGACATCGTCGATGAAGGATTGCCGCCTGCGTCGAACTCTTGCAGCGGCATCATCATCGCCGCCGGTGGTAACGGCAGTAGATGATTGATTTTCGTGCCATGTGTCGGCAATTGTCGCCGATGAAGATGCATTTGAACGATGGACAAGCCCCGAGTTTTCCGAGAGCCCAACAAGAGAGGACGACTGTGATTCTCCTACTGCTTCCATGTCTTCTTCTTCTCGGCGTTCATTTAGCCGATCTGTTTGTCTGTTGTGTTTCTGTTCACATGGTTTGTGTCAAAAAGGTACTTTCTTGTACGTACGTACCTACCTTTTAAAAATTGTGGCGGGATGTATCATCGAGCAAACGATTTGTTTTAGGTGCTGTTATCAATACCCTCAATAAGGGCATTTTGAGCCCAAAAGTCCCTTGTTTGCCCCTTCGACAGCTGGAAGTTTCATCACTTGATGCGTCATTTCGGCTTCGGTAGCTTGCTGCAATTCGATTGAAGAAGATTGGGAGCGTCGTCTCTGAGGGCTTAATCTCTCTATTTAAAAGTCATCATCTTAGCATCAGTGGGTCTAGATAGGGCGGTTATGCCAGGAAATTCTGTAGAGAGCACTCACCTACGCGGCAGATGAGAATCAAAATCATGTGGACATCCAAATCTTTGCATCTCGTCATCACTCTTTTCATAACGGCAGTGTATGTCGCTCTAGGATTCAATAATATACCCACGCAACAATCTCTGCAGCGCAATAATGATGCATCTTCACTTGATCATCCTGCAAATTCAATCTCGGTTGCACGTACAATAAGCTCTGTGGTTCCACCACATGCTCGGATAAAACAACAAATATTATTCGATCAGACATCATCATCACAACGTAGAATCAATACTGCACTCTTTCTATCTGCAGACGACAGTATAAATGGCGAAAATAACAACCAGAATGATAATATTGAAGATACTGCCAACGGTGATATCAATCATCATCACGGCAACGATAAATTTCGCAGGGGTAAAACTCTCAGCACCAAGCACATTCTCCATCCATCCCTCTATCTCAACCCAAATCCAATTACAAATCTGCAAGAAATCGATACAGATGATCCACTACCCTTATTCACGGGGTTACGAAAACTAACTGAAGCATTGCAAGTCATCATGAATGAAGCCAAATCCAACGAAGGAAATTCAGGGGAAGTGGATGGGATATTACCACATCTGCAAGACACAACCATCTTACGAATTGAACAATCCATAGCATCAGTTCACTCCATCGATCCATTATGTTGGTTGCATGCACAGCAAAAGGTCATTCAATCGTTCATCCAAGAGCAACGGGATAGTAACAAAGTTGTCGATTTACCAGTGATTTATTTTGGTGATGCCGAAGGACAAGTGGAGGCAGCGGTGATTGGGAAGGCTTCATTGAGTGGATCGTATTCGGACTCTTGGGATCCTTTTGTTGGGAAACGAATTTGGGATGTCAACAACAATCGAGATAATGATGATGATGATAGAGGAAGTCATTCTATTGAAGAGGAAGAGGTTTCCATGTTCAAGGAGGGGGATTTACCACCACGTGCAAGAGTTTATGGTGGGTCTCGATTTGATTGGCAATTTTATCAAGACAAGCAGAGAAGCAAAAGAAAGAACCAGGGAGATGATGAAGCAACTGTAACTGAACCGGATGACTGGGATGGATTTGGAGGTGATAGAGGAGGATTTTGGATTCTCCCTGCGGTGGAGTTGCGTAGGGAGTTTGTTGATGCAGCGAATGACGATTCTAATGTCAACGGCGCAAAAGACAATGCAGTCAGAAAGGCGACGCTCTCAATACATCTTCACAACAATATCTCAACTCAGGGTCATTCCACTCAAAATAATGATAAAAGAAAGGGGTGGTTTGAAGCTGCATCACACACTCTCACGATATTGCAAAAGTTGACAGATGAGTTGTCGCCAGCCGTTCCATGCACTACGTTGCCTCCAGTCTTAACAAGGACGGAATCGACTAGCAGAGGTGTAGGAAGAGAGAGCGAAGATGATTCGGAACTTGCCTTTGAGCGAGGTGTCACTGAGGCTTTGTCGCGAATTAATGGTAGCAAAGACGATAGAGACGGAGATGCTGAGCGTATGAGGAAAGTTGTCCTTGCACGCAAAGTGGATCTGAATCTTGGATCGTTAGTTAGAGGACTTGATGTACTCATGAAAATGAAGTTTGGAGGACATATTGGTCACATTTTCTACATGGATCCTGGAAATGCCGGATATGGTTACATAAGTAACCGCGAGTTCGTTGGATGTACCCCGGAGCGTCTGTTTAGAGTGAATCGTTCTGGCCATGATAGAATAGTAACATCGGAAGCTCTCGCTGGAACTAGAATACGAGGACTCACCCCCTCTGCAGATGCCGAGTTGCTGCGTGAGCTCCTATCGTCCAAGAAGGATATGCTAGAAAATGAAATCACAGGACAGTTCATTAGAGATGCACTGCAAGAACTCGAGGATAATGGCTGGCTGCAGAAGAATGATGATAATATGTTGACGTCTTATGATTACAAGGGCAATGCCAACCAAAATAGTGATATGAGCAGTCCCCGTCAACGATTCTTCGTGAGACGTCTGCGTCACTTGCAACACATATGCCAAACATTCGAGGGCAAATTGTCCAACAGCGCTAATGTTGTGGATGTTTCTCGATCACTTTTGAAAGGACTTCATCCGACTCCTGCTGTATGTGGAGACTCACCCGCAGCTGCACTTGACTTCATTCGATCGTTTGAGACAGATATATCATTTGATAGAGGGTTGTATGCGGGTCCTTTCGGCTATCTTGGAAATGACTCTGCGGATATAGTTGTTGCGATTAGATCGGCACTTGTCACAAACTACCAAGAAGGAAGGATTAGTCAAATTGATTCTAGTAGTCCTCGGAATCGACCAGAATCAAAGGTATCAGTTTTTGGTGGAGCAGGCATCGTGGACGGGTCTACAGTGCAAGGAGAATGGACTGAAACTTCTCACAAGATGGGAGTGTTGTCTTCACTTTTTCCACCGTCACCTATCACGCTGCAAAGCTTTTCAATGCCAAATGTTGCTTGGTCAACTGCATTTATAGAGGAGTTGATAAGAAATGGTGTTACGCAGTTCTACGTTTGCCCGGGCTCAAGGAATACACCACTGACAGCTGCTATCTTCAAAGCAACGCGGTCCAATGTCGGCATTGTAAGAGCAATAAGTGTGCATGACGAAAGAGGGGCCGGCTTCCGTGCTCTTGGTTATGCTCGCCAGAATGGACGTCCAGCGGCAGTTATAACATCTAGTGGCACAGCTGTTGCGAATCTCTATCCTTCGGTGGTGGAATCGAGCTCAGATGGGGTGCCATTACTGGTTATTACGGCCGACAGGCCATATGAAAATCGTGATACTGGGAGCAATCAATCAATTGATCAAGTAAAGATGTTCTCATCATCGTATGTAAGATGGTTCCGTGACATACCACCTCCCTCTGATGATGTACCGGTTTCACTCGCACTATCCGATGCAAACCATGCTGTAACATTGACAAAACAAATGATGGGACCTGTGCATCTGAATGTGCAATTTCGAGAAAATCTAGCACCAGACGGTGGCCCAATTCGCAACGATAATCGTGTTGATTCAGTGACCAAGTTCAACAACTTGCGATTCACTGATGCTTCTGGCTTTCTGGACTGGTCTCGCAGTGGGAATCGCTGGTTGAACTCACATTACTCCAACAACAATAGCTTGGGATCGACGATGGAGATTAAAGATCTGATACGAAAGTCACGCCGTGGTATCATCGTTACTGGTAATCTAAGGGACTCCGAACACGTTGGGCAGGGTACGGACTCGTTGTCCAGCTTGATATCTCAGTTTGCACAGACAATCGGCTTTCCAGTTGTTGCTGGAGTTCAAAGCGGGGCTTTGAGAAGGGAAAGTCCCACGATTCCATACGCTGAACATTTGATGAAGAACCCAATGATTGCCAAGGGGATGCAGCCGGATCTCGTCATTCAGCTTGGTACTCCACTCATCTCAACAGAAATAGGTGGAATTATCAAGAGCAATCCAGCCGTGAGGCATGTGTTGGTTCAACAATTTTACCCGTATGAGCGTGCTGATCCTGATCACACAGTGACGCATCGAATATCTTCCAACATCGGTACCTTCCTGAAAGGCTTGATGAGTGATATTGAAAGCAGCGGAACCGTCAATAGTTACAGTGAACTTACTCCACTCGTATTTCTTGGAAACGAGCTACGAAAGCAAATGCCTAATATCATCAGAGAAGCGGGGTCCAGTGAATCGCTAGGCTCTGACGTAACTCTTACGGAACCAGAGATAACGAGGGCGATTTCCGAGGTATTGAATGAAGCCGAAGGAAAATCTACTCCCATGTCACTATTTCTGTCGAATAGCATGCCAGTAAGAGATGGAGAACTCTTTTTATATCCAGAAGGAAATGAAGGAGCGACAAGTTTGCAGCCGCTACTACGGAATGACGCCAAGTTCCCCTTTTCCGTGTCTGTCAATAGGGGTGCTAGTGGTATTGATGGTATTCTCTCAACTGCAACTGGATGTGGAGATTCATCTCAACCAACCACGCTCGTGTGTGGAGATGTTACCACGCTGCACGATCTCAATGCCTTCTATGGCCTAACAGCTGATCATACACCTTCAAATAGTGCACAGACAGTAACCAATGCAAACCGCCTTCCCCTTACGACAGTGATTGTGAACAACGGTGGAGGCGCTATCTTTTCATTTTTGCCAATAGCGAAGCATGGCCAAGATGTTGGCTTCGAGGAATATTGGGGCACACCGACGAACAACTTCTCATTCGAGCAAGGTGCATCAGCTTTTGGCCTCCCTTACAAATCTGCAACATCTTTCGAGGACTTCAAGAATGCATACCGCTCTAGCATACAGTCAGGTGGACCTGGAATAATTGAGGCCAAAGTCGTCGATAGATCAACAAATGTAGAAGTGCACAAAAAGATCACCCAAGGAGCAATTCGTGCCGTTGACAGTATTATCAATGAATCAAGTGTCACGCATGGTGTGAGATTGAAGATGAAACTACCAATCAAAAGGTATACTGATGATCGTGGCAACGTATCAAAAGGCACCAAAACGCTGCTCCTCATTCATGGATGGATGGGTGACAAAACTGAGTGGGATCTGGTCGGAGAGTCGCTAAGTTCTGACTTGAGTGATTGGGATATAATTTCGATCGATCTTCCAGGTCATGGCGAATCTACAGAACTATTCTCGTCTGATAGGAAGACTGCATTTAATTCATTGGATGCTAGTGGCCATCCGCTGCAACGAAATGGCTCTCCCTTTACACTTGATGCTATGGCTCGCTCTGTATGCGACTCACTAACCCAAGAACATGGCATCAAAAGCTTAGACGCAGTAGCAGGGTACAGCCTTGGCGGAAGAGTTGCGTTGGCCATGAAGCGACTATGTTCTGCATCTCTTGATTTATCGGACACAAAGACGAAGAAGGACGATGAGCCGCTGTTGATATCCGGGCATACAAAACTCATTGTACTAGGATCAAACCCAGGCAAACTTCCCACCAACGATGCAGGTGAAGATCTAATTGATGGCCAAAGAGCGGCGAAAGACTTCTTTCTCGCCGAGTCGTTGTTTTCGTCATCATTACGATCATATCTGATTCCCAAGTCGCAGGATGTAGAATATTTGAACTTGTTCTTGAAGCGATGGTACGGTGTGAAGTCTGTATGGGGGGATATGAGGCAGAGAAACCCCAATGTGTACAGTAGAATGCTCAAGAGGCGGCTTGAGAATCTGTCGGAGAGGAGACAAGACATTGCCGCAGTTCTCTACGGATGCTCGCCTCCGTTGACATCGCAAGATGATTGGAAAGGGGTTGTTCCATCAAAGACTATCTTTGTTGCTGGGACCTTGGATGAAAAGTATACAAGTATTGGTCGCAAGTGGGAGAGCATTGGCGGCATATCGAAGTTTGTGCAAGTTCCAAATGCTGGTCATGCGCTGATGGTAGAGGAACCAACAACCATATCGACCATCATCAATGGCTTTGTCAAGGACGAAATAGTTGAAGAGAGCAGAGCAACAACAGACATATCTCCATCTGTAGAGAAACTACTTTCGCCACCAGCTTTAGATTCGACCGCCATTGATGCCAAGGCATACGCAGTTGGGTTGATGGAATTTGAAGCTTTCAGCATTACCATCGGTTCCAGCGATGGAAACGGGGTTCAAGGTATTGGTTGGGGGAGCAGTGCCCGGGCAGAAAACAAGCTCCAGAGAAGAGAAGGGTTTATTGTCAGCATTGCATCATCAAATGGAAAGGCGGTGGGAGTTGGAGAAGTCTCTCCATTGAAGGGTTTGCACAAGGAGACTCTCGAAGATGCCGAGTCACAATTGCGGTTGATCAAAGATTACCTGGCTTCTGCTGCCGAGCTTCCAAAATTTAATGCAGAGGAAGTGCTTTCCCTCAACGGATCGTTATCCATTTTCATTACAGAAATTGTCACGATGGCAGGTATTGACCCAATATTAGTTGCGACTTCTGTCAAGTCTGGATTGGAAATGGCGATTCTATCAGTGGCATCTCAGCTTTATGGAAGTTTTTTACCCCAATCTCTGGCTGCGAACCACTGGCAGAAAGATTTGCTTTCAATCCCCTCTTCATCATTCGGTCTATTGCCTATCAACGGACTTATCACTAGAGGAGAGACTCTAGAAACTATTTCTGGGTCAGTTGGTCGAGTATCAAAGAATATAAACTTCGGCAGCGTCAAAGTTAAAATCGGACACGAAGATATTGACGTAGACATTCGAACTTTGCGTGGTTTAAGGCAATCTCCTAGCTCTGTTGGACAAATTAAACTTCGGGGAGATGCAAATAGGGCATGGGATAGACCGTTAGCAAACACGTTTGCAGCCGAACTAAAGCGGCTTGATAGTTCTATATTCGAGTCGATTGAATTCATAGAGGAGCCTCTCATGAAGCAATCACTGAATGGAGAGTGGAGCATTGAGAGACAAGTTGCTGCTCTTGATGATTTCACACGTAGAGGAGGAATGCCATACGCACTGGATGAGAGCATTGCAGACCTCGCTGAAACCCACGCATACAACTTTGATCGAATTGCCCATGACCTCCGCGCAGTCTTCGGTGGGCAAGAGAGAGCGTGTACTGCATTTGTGCTGAAACCAGCTCTGCTTGGACTTGAACTATCAATGCAAATTGCATCACTTGCACAGAAAGAATTCAAGATCAATGCAGTCTTTTCATCATCATTCGATTCAGGGATCGGTCTTGCCTTCACGGCTATCCTTGCGTCTGTCGTTGATAATTCGCCTTACTCAAAGAGTATGACTAAATACTCACATGGGCTAGGAACATTCAGCATGCTTGGCGGCGACACTTTGTCTCCTCCGTTTGAAACCTATGTGAACCAGGAAGGTATGCTCAACGTCCCATCTCTTTCACGAGCGTTGTATGGCTTGAGCCTTGATGAGATTAGCGATCGTCTACCAACATATAATGCGGTACCATCCACCAACGAGCCTGCTGTAACTTCCACTGAATCTGACAGTTACCTTGCTACAACATCATCAGAGGGGAGAGATATCACGGTGTCTGTGTCTCTACCGCTTCCCTTCTCGGACAGCATTGCAAGCTCGAGGTTCACGGATCTACCTCAGATGTCTAGATGGTCACCCTGGCTTAATTCTGTGACCTATTTAGACGAGGCTGGACTAACTGAATGGAATCTTAACATTCGTGGAGTGAAGTTTAGCTGGAAGGCGAAAAGTGAAGTGTTAGACGAGCCAAAGGGAATAACGTGGGAATCGGTCTCAGGATTGAAGAACAGAGGGGTGGTGGAGTTTGAGCCCACTTCTGATAACAATTGCATCATGAAATTGAAGATGTCGATCATTATGCCATACATTCTTGTCTCATTGTTCCAAGGCATGCCAAGTGTTGTACAGGAATTCCTCCAAAATAAACTCTTGAAGTGGTCGCTGGAAATGTTCCGTGACGTGGTCAAGGCAGACCTTGCACTGGAAAGAGGGGACAACGAGCTCGGAGATGCATTGTTCGGTGCTGTAGAAGGAAGGGCAAATGCATTGGAAGAAGCTCTGAAGTAGTAACTGAGTAGCAGTTTCTTACTTTTATCTAACTGAAAACCAAATTATTTTGATTATTCGTCCCAGAAAGCAGTCCTCAACTTGCGTTGTTGCTTTTGCAGCCCGCTGCTGACATCTAATTCAAGCATGGGCTCATTATCTTCTCGTGTACCCTCAAAGATCTTGGCAATATCCATCAGATCAAGGTCTGACACATACCCAAACGAAACATCAGCTGTCAACAGCTCATATTTGGCGTAATGGTCAACAAATGCAATATTTTTCATCATCAAGTCATGAGCAATTGTGGCACTAATGGGTGTGTTGTCGAATACAATACATTCTTCTGGTCGTTGCTCGGCCCGTAATGCGCCTCCTAAATATTCCGACCTGGCAGAATATTTGGCATCCGAAGATACCCGCCTCTCGGGTGGGAAATATTCAGCCAACCCTGTAGCTTCCAAGATCACATCGAGTTGATCAGAGTCTAGGTGGGACACTAACGCACAGGACATCTCCACTTCACGAATTGTATTCAGCCAGTCTTTGACTCCTTCCTTCATAGAGACGTCCGGGAAGTTCAACCCAAACAGACTCTGTTCATCTTCTTCATTGACCTTATCCAAATCAACGCCGTATTTTGCCAGCATAGTTTTGTAATCGGCCTGTAAGATTTTGTCGTATGCCACTACGATGTCATACACTTCTTCAGGATCTTCACTCCAACCAAAGATGTCTTTCACTGCAACCTCCCAATCTTGGCCCAATATACCACGATTTACTTCATCTGCACTGGGAGCACTTCGGTTTAGTTCGGCAGCAAGCTTCGACCACGCCAAATTGTACATGGAACTCATTTCAGCATCGCTTGGCATAGGTCTATCATTCTCGACTGGCGAAGTATCAGCATCATATTCATCCTCCGAGGCATTCACAACTCTCTTTGACTCCAGCCAATTCTCATAGGCTTCGTTGAAGGCCGCCTTATGCGTTTCAGCAATGGCTTCCCACTCAAACATGTCTTCTGTCCAAAAGAATACCTCCCGAACGGCGTCCGCGGGCTTGTACAACGATGCTTGCCTTACTTCGTCTGGGGAGCTTATTTCGTAGCCATGAGTTTTAGCGACTTTTTGCCATGCCTTGGCATGCAATCCAATCAAGTCCACTAGAACACCTTCTAATCGGAAGATGGCACCATATTCACTGAATGGTCTTTGAACTTTCGACAAGTAAGGATTGTATCCAGTCTCAGAAGGGTCCTCCTTAAAATCAATGACATTGTTAATGTCTTCAACTGTAAGCTCTTCATAAGTGAGCAACTCATCCTTGCGCGCTTGGAACGAAGAGAAAGCAGAAATCCTTTCCTTCTCATAATCGTCTTCATCGTCCATAGGACCAAAGTATTCTCTACCTAATACATCACTAATACTGATACCCTCACCTCGCTTCTTCAAATATTCGTCAGCTTTCTTTTGCCGCTCCTCCCTTTCCCATTCCCACTGCGCTTCATCAAAGGTGTCCTCATCGCTACCACCATCTACCTGGACGCCAAAATCCTCTTGCTCTTTGCGAAACCAAGCAGGCATGGTATCATCAGAGCTGGGCGGTGCTCTCTGCCCCTCCTGCTCATTGATAGGGAACGGATCGTCACCAAAGATGCTTTCTTGCTTCCGCTCTCTTTGTATTTGTTCCTGCGACATAAAATCCTCTCGTCGATTCACACGAGGTCGTGGCTTCATCTCTGACAAGATGTCATCGGCAAACTCATCAATATCAAAGTCTGTCGACACTGTTTCATCAGGCATAGATTCTAGTCGAGATTCCACTTCTGCTTCCATTTTCATCAAATCTCTAAATGCCGCTTCATCCTTATCCCTTGTTTCCTTGTCCTGGTACTTTCCAGCAGTCTTGCTGCGGAAAATATCATCATTAATATCAACAGTCTTGTCGGTTGTCATCCTCTTCAAATGACCCTCGGCATCTACAATAATACCTTCGTTTTTCTCTGCTTCATTAACGTCCAAACTTGCCTGTTTTGTCTCTCCATCTCCCTCGGCGTTACTGCTGCCACGCACAGGGCGCTTTCCAAGAATCGACATGATCTGATCATCCTCGGCATCCAGATTCAAGTCATCAATGTTAATACCAAGCTTGGCACTCACAGCTGCAATATCAACTTCATCATTTAACAGCTCTGCAGTGGCCATTTCTTCTGCTTGTTTGAGTGCCTCCATATTGCGGCGTAGTTCCTCCTTCTCCTCTTCACTTTGTGCGCCAACTTGACCGGCAAGTCGTTCAAACTTTTGCTCTTCGTAGGTTCCAAACATGCCACCCGTTGGTGAATATGACTTGTCAAGGTCAGAAAACTCGTCTTCACCAGTTGCTGTAAAGAATTCAGTCTTGGGGGGAGGAGGCGTTGCAACTGAGGAGAAGGGGGCGTCGGAAGCGGTAGGGACGGCATCTTCCTTTGCTTGCTCTTTCATCCAAGATGGCAAGGTTCGTCCTCCACCTTCTTCCATGGGCTTAGTAGGACTGGCGATTGTGGCACTCGGCTCGGTATCAAGTAAATCGTCAGAAGTACGAAACACTCCAGATAAATCAATAGGTCCAGACTTCTTCTTCTTCTTCTCCCCCACGTTCTCGGGTTGATCCATCTCATCCTCTTCCATAATGGTAGTCTTCAACTCCACCAACGAATCTCTAATAGTATCAACTGTCGTCTTTGCAATCAACTTATCCAACAAACGTACCGAACGCTCCTTCGTGATTCCCCCCTCCAACAACTCCTTCATCAACAACTCATTACTAGAAATTTCTACAGCATCATCACTTTCCAACCCCTTCTTCAAAACCTTGGTCAACTGCTCCTTCTCTTTCCTACGCGTCTCTTCGGAATCTTCCTCATACAAGAAGAAGGGTTCAATTTGATTCGGACGGTATGTTGACTCCTCCTTCATCCCCAGGGCGGTTTCTAATGTATCTTGCGTAGATTGCATCTCACGCCATAAATTCAACAACTTGTACGCCTCCACCGTCTCTTTGGCAGAGAGTGTATACTTTTCTTTTTCAGTTTGTACCACCATTGTACCAATTTCATACTCATCATCCTCGTCACCCACATTGTCAAACACGGGCACAACCACATCCTCCTCAACAGCCCTCTTATCCACAATCTGCCGAATAATCCCCCTATACATCCTCTCCTCATTATAATCCACCGGACGTCTAAAAAACGCCTCCACATCCTCATCACTCTGCACACCCTCCACAGCCGCCAAATCTTCCACCTCTTTCAAAAACTCCTTTTCCTTCTTTTGCTTTCGTAAAAAAGCCCTTGCATCCTCCAATGGAATCGAATTGGCCAACACACCCAAACTACTTGGACCTAAATTCTTCTTTCGTGACGATTGTACCTCATTTAATACCAACTCGTACAATTCGTCAATATCCATGTTGGTAGTGGTGTCATCATCAAATTTATCTACTGCTTCTGCCATTTTCATTTCAAATGTGGTACGTTCATATTCAGTTAGATCCACCTGTTGTTGATTGAATTGTACACGTGCATCTTCTTTGGATTGTGCATCTGCTAGAATCTCACGTGCTACTCCATCCCTTTCCAAAAAGTCGTCATTATTGTCACTACTACCACTTGCTGTAATGTCATTGACACGTTCATCCTCCTTTTGTTTGCTATCCCTCTCCCACTGCTCCAACATCTCACGCTTACGCTGTTCATTCAACTTGCGACGTTCCATCAACTTTTCCTCTTCAATGGTATAATCAATGATTTTCTTGGTTTCTTCTCGTGAGACTGCTTGAGTTTCTTGTCCTTCTTCGTTAATGTACGTGTTTTCGTTAGTGTTGGAGGAGTCGGTGAATTGGTAATTAATGCTGGAATATTTATCATTGAGTGATTCGACATCTTGAGGGGA